>OIFN01000015.1_pt1 | contig 190047 bp, 156 predicted proteins | sample 1582091 | NCBI WGS metagenome assembly OIFN01 (sample SAMN07501064, study PRJEB24779) | human gut metagenome
AAGTATTAATCTTAAAAATGCTAAAGAATATAAGATAGCTTAAAATCAAAAGCACTTATATATGTACGGAGGGCTAATTTCGGAATTTAAGCCTTTGGAGAGCCATACAAAATCGTAGTAGCTTAGGCAAGGCGAGGCTTTATGAAGAAGGAAATTTCTCAATATGGATATGTTTGACCATATTTTGAGTAGCAGAGTGATATTTTGGAATCGAAAAAGAAGATCTTGAGAAGTGTTTTATTAATAGCACTAGGTTCAAGCATCTTAGCCTTTGGTAGCTATAACTTTAACTATCAAAATAATGTAACAGAGGGTGGAGTCTTAGGCTTATTACTTTTAGTAAAAAATGTTTTTGATATATCTCCATCTATAACAAACTTAATAATTGATTTTTCATTATTTGCAATAGGTTCTAAATTCTTTGGCAAAAAATTCTTAGCATGTTCAATATTTGCAACTTTTTGCTTCTCAGTATCCTATAGATTTTGGGAAAGCATAGGATTTTTAACACCTAACTTTACTAATAATATGCTAGTTGCTAGTGTTTTAGCAGGTATTGGAGTTGGTGTTGGTGCTGGAATAGTATTACGTGGTGGTGGTGCTTCTGGTGGAGATGATGTAATAGCCTTATTAGGTAATAAATTTACTCCTCTTAAGGTACAACATGTCTACATGTTAACAGATGCCATTGTTTTATTAATGTCTTTAGTTTATTTAGACTTTAAGCAAATATTCTTCTCAATAATAGCAGTATGTATAAGTGGTAAACTAATAAGCGTAATTTATGAATACAAAAATGATGGTATTGATACTAAAGATGAAAATAAAGAAGCTGAAGTTTTAGAGAAAAATGGTTCTCTTACAGTTTAATAATATATAGAATTTAAATTAAATAGTAAAAAGAGCATGTATTAATGTTTTAAACTTATTACATGCTCTTTTATATCTTCTATATTAAAATTTAACATATAGTATTATTTTAAATTTTTTAATTTCTATGTGTATTAAAATAATTTTAATTGTCAACTAGACCTTCATTATTTAAAAATTTACTATTTTAACTTTTTTCTCATCATTATTAATTCCTTTGGAATTTCATACCCTCTCTTATTATAAAAGGCTTCAGCTGTGCTTCCTTTCATAGTCCAAAAGTGAACTACTCCTACTTCCTTTTCCATAAGTATATTCTCTAAAGCGTTTAAAAGTTTCTTTCCTGTTCCTTTCCCCTGTGAACTTGAATCCACAAAGAATTCCTTAACACAAAAATGCTCTCCATCATACCATTGCTCTAAATTCCCTAAGATAACGCCTTCTATTTTTTCATCATTTCTTAAAACAGCACCCCTAAATCCTGGAGTTAAAACCACATCATTAAGTCTTTTTTTAGCATTTTCAAAATCCCAAGGTTCATTCCATGGTTCCTTACTAAAGGTTTTAACAAAAAGCTCAGCACATTCATTTAAGTCTTCTTTTTTAAACTCATATATATTACTCATAATTCTTATACTCCCATTATTTTAAAATTAAACTAGAATTAAATTAGGAGATGAGTCTCTTCATCCCCTAATTTAATTATTATTCTATAATTTATATATAATATTAAAGATTATATTTTTCTAATATTTCTTTTTTAAACTCTCCATTTTCATAGAAAAGTTCTCCATCTGCATATATTCTTCCACCATTTCTCATGTCACAAAGCATGTCCCAATGAAGTGATGATCTATTTTTACCACCAGCCTCTGGCATAGAATCTCCTATAGCCATATGAACTGTTCCTCCTATTTTCTCATCAAATAGCATATTTCTAGTAAACTTCTTAATTCCATAGTTTGTACCTATAGCTACTTCTCCAAAATGGCTTGCTCCTTCATCAGTTTCTAATAAAGCCTTTAATAAATCTTCTCCTTTTTTAGCTTTATATGAAACAACTTTACCATCTTTGACTTCAAGCTCTATACCCTCTATTTCCTTTCCTGCATAAATACCTGGGAATGAAAAAGTTATATGTCCATTTATCTTATTTTCAACTGGTGATGTAAATATTTCACCATCTGGAAAGTTTACTCTACCATCACAATTTATCCACTTTCTTCCCTCTACTGAGACCTTAATATCAGTTCCTTCTGCTAAAATATGAAGTTCTTTTTTAGTATCTAAATATTTAACCCATCTTTCTTGTTCTTTGCTTACTCTATTCCATTCTGCCACAGGATCTTCATGGTCTAAAAGTCCTGCTCCATAAACAAAATCTTCATATTCACTAAAACTCATTGAAGCTTCCTGTGCATCTGCATATGTAGGAAATTGAGTTCCACACCATCTTAGAGAGCCATCTCCCATTCTTCCTGAATAGAATTTTCTCCATCCCTTTTCTCCAGCTCTGCTATCTTTTATTTTTTCTGAATCTATATTGCTAAAGGCCCTAGTATTCCTAGCTCCCCATGCACTTAACCAAACATCTGCCTTTTCAAGCATAGTTTCCATTATTAAATTACCTGATAATAATTGATCCTTTGTAGAAAATTTAAGTCTTGCCTCCTTGGCTTCTTCTGATTCTAAAATATACTCAACATGAGCTCCTGCCTTAGTAGCTTCCTTTACTACCTCAGTAAGCCAAGGATTTGCAACCTCATTACAAGATACAAAAACAAAGTCTCCTTCCTTAACTCCTGTTGAATAATTTACAAGCAGTTTAGCTAACTTATTTAATCTTTGATCTGCCATATATATCCCTCCTAAACATACAAATTTATATATTTTAATTTTTGAATTCTATTTTAACTTACTATTTTTTATTAATAACAATAAATTTTTAAAGCTAATTTTCTAATCTTATCTTAATCTTTTTCTTTAATATTTAAATTTAAAAAATAAAAATTATAAATAATACCTTTATTCTCTTTTTAGATAAAAGCTTTCCTTTAGACAAACCTTTTCTCTCTCCATAAAACCACCCATTTGTTTCTATCTATTTCATAAGTTTTATCTATTAATTTTATTATACTCCTATAAAAATTTGGAAACTATATAAATATAAAAGAAGGTGGAAGAATTATTCCATCTTCTTTTATAAATCTATTCATATGTTAAATTATATTTCCCTTGTTTCATTCTTTAAGAATTCTTTTTCCTCTTCATCTAAATATGGTGATAATAAATCATAAACCTTTTTATGATAATTATTTAGCCAAGCCTTTTCCTCTTCATTTAATAAGCTTATATCTAATCCTTCTAAGTCTATTGGACAAAGTGAAATAGTATCAAACTTATAAAATTCTCCAAACTCTTCTGAATAAGTATCTTTAACAATCACCATTGTATTCTCTGTTCTTATTCCATGTTTTCCTTCTCTATAAACTCCAGGTTCATTAGTTATGATCATTCCTGGCTCTAAGGCAACCTTATTTGGTACTGGGCTTATGCTTTGTGGTCCTTCATGAACATTTAAGAAAAATCCAACTCCATGACCTGTTCCACATTTATAATCAATTCCTTCATTCCATAATGGCTCTCTAGCTTTTATATCAAGGGCTGATCCAGTTGTTTCCTTTAAGAATTTAGTTCTCATAAGTCCTATATGTCCTTTTAAAACTAGAGTATAATCTTTTCTCTCTTCCTCAGTTAATTCTCCTAAAACAAAAGTTCTTGTTATATCTGTAGTTCCATCTAAGTATTGTCCACCTGAATCTATTAATAAAAATCCTCTTGGTTCTAAAGTGTAATCACTCTCTTTAGTTGCTGAATAATGCATCATAGCACCATGTTCTTTATGCCCTGCTATGGTTTCAAAACTAATTCCTTTAAATAACTTATCTAAACTTCTAAGTTCTTCTAACTTATCTGAAGCTGATATTTCACTTATTTCTATCTTTCCAATGTTATCCTTAAGCCATTTCATAAACTTAACCATGGCTACTCCATCTCTTACTTGACACTTTCTTAAGTTATCTAATTCAACCTCATTCTTAATAGCCTTAAACTTAGTTGTTATGTTTCCAAATTCCACAATATTATTTTTATCCTTAATGCACTCGTATAAATAAGCACTTATCTTATTTGGATCAATTAAAATCTTTCCTTCTAAATTACTAATATCCTCTCCAATTTCCTCATATGATTTTAAAGTAACCCCTTCATTTAAAAGTTCTTCCTCCATTTTAGAAGTGAACTTTGATTTATCTACATAAAGATATGCTTCATTTTCTTTAACTAAGGCATAGCTTAAAACTACAGGATTGCATTTAACATCATTTCCTCTAATATTATAAAGCCAAGCTATATCATCTAAAGAAGCTATAATATAATTATTAGCGCCTAGCTTTTTCATTTCCTCTCTAACTTCTCTTAATTTTTCTCTCGCACTTTTTCCACAGTACTTAACTTCATGTAAAAATGCCTTTTCCTTAGGAAGAGATGGTCTCTCTTTCCAAACCTCATCTAAAATATCATCATCTATTTTTATATTAAGCTTATTTCCTTCTTCTAATTTTTTAAAATCTTTATACTCTCCTACGGAAAATACCTTTCCATCAAAAGCAATAGTTTCTCCTGCCTTTGCATTTTCTTTAAGCCATTCTAATAAGCTTGGCCATCCTGGAATTCTCATTTTAAACATTTCAATTCCAGAACCCTTTAACTCCTCTAAAGCTTGTATGAAATATCTACCGTCAGTCCACAAAATAGCATTTTCTAAACCAACAAGTAAAGTTCCTGCTGACCCTGTAAAACCTGACATATATGCTCTACCCCTGTAATGTTCGCATACATATTCACTTTGATGAGCATCCTCACTAGGAATTATATAATAGTCAATTCCTTTATCCTTCATAATTTTTCTTAATTTTTCTAATCTTTCAGTCACCTTCATAATTATAGCCCCCTATTTTTTAATCTAAATTGCTAATTTGATTTAACTTTTCAAACCTCAATTTAATTTTCTGCTTTCAATAATAGTAACATAAAAATATTCTCCTAAAAATACCAATTAATAAAAATTAATTAACTTTATAAGTATAACTTATTAATGTTATTAATAAGTTCTCTTAAAAAATTACATAATTCCTTATAAAATTACAATATAAAACATATATATTGGCTACATTATGAAAAAATTGTAAATATACCTTTAAAAAAGGAATTATCTTATGTAAATCAATTATTTTTTTATTATAATGTAAGCATATTACATTTATTTTAATGTTTATAAAAAATAGATAAGAGAGATTCTTTATGAGAAAATTTTTAAAATCTGCTATAGAGTATTTAGCAAAAGATCTTGACTTGGACAAAGAATTATTAGAGCAAATTCAATATGTTGTAATTGTATTGACCTTTGAATTTATTAAATGTATTTCTGTAATTCTAATTGCTGGAATACTTGGATATTTCAAAGAGAGCTTAATAGTAATTCTTAGCATGTGCTTTATAAAGCCATTTATTGGTGGATATCATGAAGATAGCCAATTAAAATGTTTTATTGCAACATTAATTATTACAACAAGTATAATCATGCTTGTTACTTTTAACAAGCTAAATCTATTTAGCATTGTTATTTTAAATTTGTTTAGTATTTTTAGTATTTATAATAAAGCTCCAGTAATAGATAGTAGATTTCCATTGACTAAAGAACATTTAATTAAAAAAAATAAAATATTAAGTGTTACAAACTCAAGTATTCTTTTTTTAATAACCTTAATATTTTTCAAAATTTCATGGATTTCTCAAACAATAACGTGGACTTTATTAATACAAACATTACTATTATTTAATAAGTATAAAAGGGAGGATTCTTAAAATGAGAAAATCAATATTATCAATTTTAGCATTATTAACTACATTAACTATCAACGCTTCAACTACTTCTTTTGCTACTATAGGATTAGAAGAAATGCCTGAGTCTATGAAAAAATCTAGATAAAAATGAATAAAACTATATTTTTAGCTGATACGATAAACACTTTTTTACAATGTGTATTATTTATAAGCACAATAAATTTATGTAGTAAAGAAGATTGCAAAAAACCAAAGTCAAAGATGTTATTTTATATATTCCTTTTGTGGACAATGATATCACTAACAACTTTTTTTATGGGAAATTCCAGTGTTGCAACATTAATTCTTCATTTAGTAATGTTAATCATTGGAGGTCTAATATATAAAGATGATTTTTTAGCTGCTGCTATTGGATTTAGTTTGATTTATTCATTAATTGTTATAACCTTAATAATTTCATCTTTTCTATATAATGTCTTATCCCAAAATATATCATTAATAAATAAAAGTAATATATTTTTCATAACTATAATGTATTTTCCACAGTATATACTTGCCTTTTTAGTTTTATATAAAAAGAAAAGTATATACTCACTTTACAAAACCATAAAGTCTAGGAATAGCTCAATTATCTATTTAATACTCTTTACAATAGTACTAGACTTTATAGCTTCATTTAATGCTATTATTAATGCAAAGGATAATCCTATATTTACAGAAATAATATTAACTTTATTATTCATATTTATAATATTTATAATAATATATTTTTCTAACATAGAGAAAAAATCCAAAGAAATTGAACTACTAAATTCAAATTTAGAACAGAATATTAGCTCATTAAGAAAATTAAAACATGATTATGGCTCTCAAATTTCCTATTTATATGGATTACATCTTATGGGGAACTATGAGAAATTAGGAGAATTATTAAAAAACATAATTGATGGGAATGATAATATTATTAATAATATTGTTGTATCTAATGACACATCAATTATATCAATGATAGTAAATACTATTAATTTAAAAGATATTACTGTATTTATAGATGAAAATGCTGATTTATTAGAGACCAATGTAAACGAATTAGATTTTCAACGTATAGTTTCTAATATATTAAGAAATTCTATTGAAGCTTTAGATGGTAGTGGTTCAATAAAAATTAATACTTATTATAGTTTTAATTATTTTGTGTTAAAAATCCAAAATAATGGTCCTGAAATTCCAGATAAAATATTAAATAAAATATTTGATAGTGGATTTACCACAAAAGAAAATAAAGAAAGTAATAATGGATTTGGACTAGCTATAGTAAAGGAGTTAGTAGAATCATATAATGGAAAAATTCAAGTAAGTAGTACTGATGAATTCACTGAATTTACAATATACTTACCTACAATAAAATAAGAAAAGAAACAGAGTTCTATCCTCTGTTTCTTTTTAAACTTTATTATATAATTATATTAAGTTTTTTATTACTTTAATACCTTCTAGGGTTTCATTTTTAATTCCACCAGGGAACTTTTCTTCAGTTTCAAATTCAAACCCTGCCCATCTATATAGCCTAATTGCTTTATAACTCCAAGTCTGAGTTGGTATGTACATATCACAATCTCCTTCAATAGCTATCATAAGTTTAACTCCTTCTGAGATAAGAGCTTTTCCTAATCCTTTTCCTTGATATTCAGGATTCACAGCAACCCACTCCATAAATGGATGTCTTCTTTCCCCTGTATATCTCCACCAAGCTGTAAATGTAGCAATTTTTTCTCCATTATTATTTTCTATAAATATAGTTCTTCTTTCTAACTCATCTATATAAGGTAAATATTTATTTTTAAAATATTCTTCTCCATCTTTAACATTTTCAAATTCCAGTACAGATTTTTCTATTTCTGCCCAAGCTTTTTCATCACCTTTTTTAAACTTAACAAATCTAAAACCTTCTGGTAAAGTTTCATCTTTTAATTCTCTTCCCTTTTCTCTTTTTAAAATTATTTTAAAAAATTCTATACTTTTATCTAACATTTAAATCTCCCTCCAGATAAACCATATAACCTATTTAAACTTAATTTTTATCCTTATAGCTACTAGACTACAAATAATTTATTATAAATTTCTATATTTAATTTTATCATTAAACTTATAATTTTAATATTACACTACTTTTTCATTCTTTATATCTAGATATTAATTGATCCAAAGAAAATAATAATTTAATTAAGTAAATACCTTTTCAACTTAGTATTTATATATTCACAGAAATCCCTATTAATTTGTAGATATTAATTATAACATTATTTAACTCACTCATAAAAAAGTGTGACAGATTCTTAATATTGAAACCACTCCATATAAAAATTACAATTATGGTGGTTCTTCACTTTATGCTACAATATCTTATAATAGTATATGTAGTTAAGTTTTTTAATAAAAATATAGTGATTTATATGTAATACTTTATATGAGCATAATAATTTAGCTACAACTTATTAATTTAATGATTTAAGTTGAAATTAATTAAATCAAAGTAATAAAAGCTGTAATTAATTTGAGGTGTTTTAAAATGGATATATGTGTTAGACCTGTATGGGCTGAAATAGATTTAGATATAATAGCAAATAATATGAAAGAAATAAGAAACCTAGTTGGTGAAAAGGAAATAATAGCCGTTGTTAAGGCTAATGCTTATGGTCATGGAGCTTTAGACATAGCTTCCACTCTTTTAGAAAATGGTGCTTCTAGATTGGCAGTAGCTATAATCACAGAAGCTGATGAACTTAGAGATGCTGGAATAACTGCACCTATTATGATTTTAGGATATACTCCTATAAATTTCGCTGAAAATTTAATCAATAATGAAATTGAACAAACAGTTTATGATGTGGAATATGCTAAGGAATTATCTGACTTTGCCTTAAAGCTTGGCAAAAAAGCTAAAATACACATTGCAATAGATACAGGAATGGGTAGAATAGGTTTCCTTCCAAATGAAGAGGGATTAAATAAAGTTTTAGAAATCTGCTCTTTACCTGGAGTTGAGGTAGTAGGCTTATTTACTCACTTCTCAACATCAGATGAAAAAGATAAAACTTATACTTATGAACAATTTTCAAAATTAACTGCTTTTAATAAAGCTTTAGAAGACAATGGAATACACATTCCTTTAAAACATGCTTCTAATAGTGGGGCTATTATGGATTTACCAGAAACTTATTTAGACGGAGTTAGATGTGGAATTATTTCTTATGGATACTATCCATCTGAAGAAGTAAAAAAAGAAAACTTAAAACTTAAACCAGCACTTACATTAAAAACTAATGTAGCCTTTGTTAAAGAGTTAGATGAAGATATGTATGTAAGCTACGGAAGAACTTATAAAACTGAAAAGAAAAGTAAAATTGCCACTCTTCCAATAGGATATGCTGATGGATATTCAAGACTTCTTAGTGGAAAAGCTAAAGTTATAATAAAGGGTCAATTTGCTAATGTTATAGGAAGAGTTTGTATGGATCAATGTATGATTGATGTAACTCATATAGAAGATGTTAAAATTGGTGATGAGGTAATTCTTTTAGGGGAAGAAAATGGATTAAAATTTGATGCTAATGATATGGCTGAAGTTATGGGAACAATAAACTACGAAATACTTTGTATGATCAGCCACAGAGTTCCTAGAATATATAAAAAGAATAATGAAATAGTTAAGGTAAGAAACTATATTTAATAAAAATAGGAGTGTATTAAAATTTATTTTAATACACTCTCTTATTTAGTCATTAAAATTTAAATAAACCCTAATCTAATTTAATCATAATTATTTCTAGAACTAATTTTTTATTTTGTTTTTTCCTTATCATTTAACACTATTATCATTCCTAAAATAGCAAACATCACACTAGTGGATGTAACAAAATCATCTGCAGACATCCATGGCATAAATGAAGTTAAGAAAACATATATTCCTGAAAAAATTAATCCTAAAATTGGACTTAATAAAATTATAATATACCCCATTAATCCTCTCCTATAATTAAACCTATTTTTCTAAAAATCTATTATTAAACAAGTTTTTTCTTTTTATTATATCTTTAAAATAATTAATTTCTGTTTAAATAAACCTCCCCTATTATATATATGCCCCTTAAAAAATAAAATTCTAATAAAAAACAAAAGAAGCTGTATAAATATAATTAAATAAATTAAACTTAATTGTACTTAGCTTTTTAATACAGCTTCTTTTCATATAAAAAATATAATTATTTAATTTTTATTTTATCTTTCAGTTCTTAAAGTTAAGGATTCTTTTGAAGAAAGCTCTCCATTATTATATTTTGCTGCAATTTTAAAGTTATATATAGTATGTCTATTTAATCCTTTAAACTTATAGGTAGTCTCATCTTTTCCTAACTCAGCTACTTTTTTACCATCTTTATATAGTACGTATCCTTCTAATCCAAATGAATTTTCAGGTGCGCTCCACTGAACAGTTACATTTTTCTTTGAAATATTAGTTGCTTTAAAATCTCTAACTGGGCTTACTATAACTTCTGAGGAATCAATAGCTTTTAAAGCTTCTTCTATTACAATCTTTAATTCACCTAAAACTTTATCCACATCTACTTTTAATGAATTCTCATCATTTTTAACTCTTTCAGCCTCTAAAATAGCCTCTTCTAACTTTATTTTTATTCCTTCAAGATGATCAAATCCTTTAAGCTTTTCTAAAACACCATAGGCTCTTTCTATCTCAGAATTTAATTCATCTTTATTAGGAACTTTTGAAAGTTCAAAATTAGCTTCTGCTTCAGTTAAATCAGAAATAGCCTTATTTATATCCTCTTCATTTGCACCTTCATTGTTTAACACTTCCTTAGCTTTATCTAAAGCTTTTTTAAGTTCTTCTATAGCATTAGGAATATATACTCCTTCTGCATTTTCTAATTTACTTTCTATTGAAGATATTATCTCTTCTAGTTGTGCTTTATCAATTACATTAACTGATTCAACGAAAGTATCTATAGCTTCTTTTAAAGTCTTTGTTATATTTCTAATCTCTTCTAAGCTTGTAGAACTTTCAAAACCTTCCTCAGCAATTCTTATAGCTTCATTTAAAGCATCTACAGCTTCCTTAGGATACTGGCCATTTCCATTTCCCACTACTGCATTTTCTACTTTTTCCTTAGCTAAAAGTATCATTGATTTATATGCAGTTTCAGCACTTACAGCATCATAGTATGAATCTAATGTATTTTTTAACTCATCATAAGCTGTGTCTATTTCACTTTGTGAAACTTGCTTTTTATTGTAAACTTCTTTAGCCTCATTATTTTCTAACTTTAGCTTTTGAATTTCTGCATTTACTATAGCTTTTTCATTATAGTTCATGCCATTCATAAGACTTGGTAATATTTCATTTAGTAAAATATCAACATCACTTATTAAAGCTGCAAGTTTAGTTCTGTTTATTTGAACAAATCCTTTGTAGAATTCATTTAAAGCTGATTTTAAAGTGCTAATAACTTCATTAGCCTCTTTTGAATTCATATCATTTCCTAAAGCTAATTTTGCCTCATTTATAGCATTTCCAAGGGATTCCTTAGCCTCTTCAGTATAATTTCCAGCCATATCCCCAACTACTGCACTATTATATATATCTTCAACTACTCTTATATAAGAAGCAAGACTTGAAGTGGAATCTCCTTTATAAATTTTGATTTCTCCAATTTTAACATTCTCACTATTAAAATTAAATCTTACAAATCTTCCTATTTTGCCTGACTTTAATATATTAGAATATACAGCTTTATTCTCTTCATTGTTGTTCTCATCAACTATCTTTGTCCATTCTGTTCCATCATTAGAAATCTCTATAGAGTATTTTAATGGAGAATTTTCCTTGCTTACTATATCTATTGCGGATATGTCCTTTTCCTTACTTAAATCAAAAGTTACAGACTTTTCCTCTTCTTGTTCTGGAATCCAAAGAGTATTTTCATTTCCATCTCTTAAATTATTTGCTTCAGAATTATTTGAAGTTGCCTCAACCTTAGTCTCATCTTTCATAGCTATGTTTTCTGGAATTGCAAATACATTTAATTCAGCAGCTGAAGCAAATCCTCCAACCCCTTCTAAAGCTACAAGTTTAACATGAGTTGCCTTTGTACTATTGAATTTTAATGTTTTTAAACTTCCACTATCATCCCAATTTCCTTCAGATATTTTTCTAAAATCATTTCCATCCTCACTTACATAAAGCTCATATTTAGTTATATTTCCATTTTTAGCACCACTTCTTGGTAAGTAAGTAAACTTATTAATTTCGTAACTTCCTCCAAGTTCTAAGGTAATACTTTGTGGTAAATTGTCTACAGGATTATATTTTGTATGCCATATAGTATTTTCCTTTCCATCAATAGCAAACTTAGCTAAGCCTTCATTTCCTACATCAGGATGCTCTGATGTTGCTGTAGCTTTCATATTTCCTTGGGGTAATGCTATGGAAGCTTGTTCAACTTTATTTATAGCCTCTTTACTCATAGCTTTAATTTCTGCAATAGCTGCCCACGCTAAAGGATATTGTCCACCATCAGCTTTTCCTGCAATGGTAGCATGTATTTTACTTATTTCTTTTTTTACAGGAATATTATATGACTTTTTATTATCCTCTGTATTAGAAGTCATATCCAATACTGTTTCTCTATTTCCACTCTCATCTTCAACTTCCACTTTAAATTTGAATCTAAATCCTTCCTTTTCAAAATGAAGCTCTAAGAAGTCTACAAAACTATTTCCTTCTAAGTCAATTGTGGCATTAGCTGGCATAGCTCCATTATCACTTATCCAAAGTGAACTTAAATCTCCGTCTGTAATATTAGATAAAGGATTTCCACTTTGAGAATTAGAACCACTTACATTTTTATTCTCTGCTATATTTACATAGTTAGCTGGTTTTTCTTTTGACATGGCCTTTACTTCTGCAATAGCTGCCCAAGCCCCTGGATGTTGTCCACCTTCTGCTTTTCCTGTCATAGTAACATGAACTTTATTTATATCTTTTCCTACAGGTATTTTATATGATTTTTCATTATCTTCTTTATTTGAAGTCATATCTAATACAGTTTCTTTATTTCCATTTGCATCTTCTACTTCTACTTTAAATTGAAATCTAAGTCCTGGCTTTTCAAAGTGAAGCTCTAAGAACTCAACATTTTCTGTTTTTTGTAAATCAATAGATGTAGTTGCTGGAGTTTGTCCATTATTACTAACCCAAAGAGAATTTAAATCTCCATCTGTAATATTAGATAATGGTTTCCCACTCTCTGCCTCTGCTCCAGTAACTGGTTTTCCTAAAGCAACGTTAGTATACTCATCTTCCTTTTCTTTTCCTCCATATACCATTATTTCTGCTAATTCTGGTATTTTATATGATGGACTTAGTTTTAAATCTACATCAGTTAATGAAACCTTAACTTTTTGAGCCTTTCCAGTAAAGTCAACCTTTTCAATGACTCCCTTACTAGAATAATCATTTGATTTATCTGATACTGTTTTCCACTGTCCACTTTCATCCATAACCTCTACTTTATATGCTACAGCCCTATCACCAGCCTGATTTCTAAAAGCAAATTCTATTCCATCTACACTTTTAACCCCTTGTAAATCTACAGTTACACTTGCAGGATATCCCTCCCTATCAGCAACCCACATAGTTCCTGTATTTCCATCTGTAATGTTACTTAAAGGATTAGATTCATTAGATCCATGAGTTTCACTACTTACAGGCTTTCCTAAAGCAATATTAACTCTTTCAACTGATTCATTTTCACCTAATATTTTATCCATATTAGTTACTGAATAACTTTCCATGGCTATCTTAGCAAGTTCTCCTAAGTTTTCATTAGAAGCTTCTGTAGGATAAAGCTTATCTGTATCACTCTTCTTGTTTACCCAGTCATACTCCATCTTAAACCAATCTATATTAGGGGCTTTAGCTCCTCCATCTAATTCAGCTTGTAATCCATTTATCCATTTTTCCCATCTAGCATAATAATAATCCTCAGTTAATCCTGACCATTGTCTATTAGAATAATCTTTAAGCCCACCACCGTCAGCATTATTTCTTGAACCCCAAGTTGTTACTAAAGCTCTAGCATTAAATTCAAATAAGTCCTTAGTCCAATCATCAGAGTCCTTAAGCATAGTTCTAGCATCTTCAATCCAATTTCCTATTAAGAATTCAGGTCTAGTTGATAATACTCTCTCTTGAAGCTTTATAAGTTCTAAAAACTTTCCTGAAACAAATTTAAATTTCTCTCCATTTCCATTATTATAAGCATTACACATAACCTCATAATATTCTTGAGCTGAGTTAGCTAATAATTGTTTTAATATATCAGCAAAGTCATAAAGGAATGCATCACTATCTTTGAATTCATCATAGTTCTTTGCAAATATTTCAATAGCTTTTTCAAATTCACTCTTATCATAAACTATTTTTGAATGTCCCCAAGTTGAAGCACTTTTTATTCCAAAGCCTGGTCTTGCATTTATAATAGACTCAGCAGCACCTTGGTAATAATCATTTCTCTTTTTGTAAGCAGTGTCTAATATAATATTCCAAGCCTCTAAAATCTCTTTATTAGTCTTACCATATCTTCTTTCAATATAATCTTCAGTCCATGTTCTAAAGTTTATTTGATCTCTAGTCCAAGCCATGTCAAATAAAAGTTCATACGCTAAAGGATTTGTATTTATAGCCTCTGGTGTAATACCTATACCAACCATATGCTCTGAATTAGCTAAGGCTTTAGGAATTTCTGTTGCAAGTTTTTCTGGTGCTGCATCCATTCCCATTCTTCCTCCAAAATTATGAAGCATATTCCAAATCCATGGTAAATCTCTTTCCTCTAATCTATTCCAGTCTGGACTTACCTCTGAGAAAAGATCTAATACCATAGCTTGGTCTTTTTTAGTTAATCCTTCTAACTTATTATTACTAGGATTTCCTTGCCAGTTTTGTATAACCCAAACTGCATCATTATCATGCTCTATCATCTTATTTTGAATTATTTCATATATCTTTCCATTATCTAAATCACCAGTATTTCCTCCCTCATGGAATGGATCTACTCCATAGAAGTTAGTTACATCTCCAAACACTTCTTTTTGCTTTTCATAGAAAACATCTGCAACCTTTTGGAAATAATCTGCCTCCCCTTCATTTACATATGTTTTAAGCATATCTGGTCTATCAAAGCCACACCATCCCCCTTGAGAAATAGTTTGTGCTTCTTGATTTTTTTCCTTAAAGTCTCTTGGAACCATACCTGAGTATCCTTGAAGAACAGGATTTATTCCAAAACTTTGCATTCTATCATGCATTTTTCTTCCAAGCTCTGCTCTTTGCTCAAACCAATCGTTAGGAAGTGGACCTCCAAATCCAGTCATATTTTGCATATAGAACCAAGCAAAATATGCAGGTCCTGAAATAAATTCTTTAACCTCTTCATCGCTATATCCAAATTCATTTAAGGTTCTTCTTAAAACCTCTTCTTGTCCAATTATATCTAAAACTAAGTTAACCCCATTCATAGCACACCAATCTAGGAATTCTTCATATTGATCCCAATCCCAGAAAGACATTGTATAAGAATAGGTACAAAAGTTTAATGCATATCTATGCTCATATGGAGTATCTATAACTACTCTCTCCCCAACAGAAGGCATTGTTTCAGGCATTTTTAAATTAGACCCCATTATTGGATTGTAACTTACATTACAATAATTTTTTAAATAATAGTTAAATCCTGATGCTAAGGAAACACCATTATTCCCCTTTATTAAAACCTTTCCATCTCCTGAATCAGAAACCTCAAAAACATCATTTCCATTTAATTGATCTCTTATTTCAAAAATAAACTTGTCTTTAAATTCTCTTCCTATTACTCTACCAACTAAATTCTTTATTTCATTTAAAGTTTTTTCATTGGCATAGGCACTATCACTATTAAACTTTTCATATTCAGTAGCCCAAGGGGTTTCACTAAAATTACTTGTAGCAATTTTCTTAACTTCCGGTAAACTCTCTCCTGTATTTTTACCAAATACATTTATTTCAGCTATATTCACCCTATCACTATTACTATTTTGGACTACATCAATTCTAATCTTTCCTGCCCTTACGTTATCAATGGTATGCATATTACCATTACTGTCTGATACATTATCATTATTTTTATATGCTATTTTATTAAAGTTTTCTCCATCTTCTGAAGCATATATATTATATTTATAAACAGCTTCATCCTTATTAAATATTTCAATTTTTGATAATTCGTAAATTCCACCTAAGTCAACTTCTATCCATTTATAATCATTTGAAGATTCCCAATAGGTAGATAAATCACCATCTATGGCTAAATCAGCTGTATTGCCCTCAGTATTTCCCTTTGCAGTTACAGTAACCCCTTCCGTAATTTCAACACCAGTTGATGCCCTTACCTTAATTGCACTTGGATTAACTAATCCAAATACAAAAGTACTTGCTAAAACATAAGCCATTTGCTTTTTAAATTTTTTACTAAACAATTTAAAATCCCCTTCACTATAATATATTCAATAAAACTACTTTTTGTTGTGCTTTACTATTATATTAATATGTTTAGTAAGTTAAAAAAATGTATGTTATTACAAAAAACTAGATGTTCCTACAAAAAATAACTAAATATTTAATTCTCATCTTAACCAAAATAAACAAAAAATATTTTTAATCCATAGTACTAAGCTTTTTTCATAAAAACTAAATTTTTAATCACTACCACTTAATTAAAAGTAATAGCAAAAATTAAAGCTTATAGCTAACTTTAAACTTATTAAAATTAGCTACAAGCCCTAACTATTTAAATCAAAATATTTTATTATTTTTTAATTATTGTGGTCCCATATATGGGTTATTTCTAGTTTTATCTTTTCCAAGTTTTCTTGATTCCTTAGAGTATCCTATTTCATTAGCAGTTTCATTTTTCATTTTCTCTACTTCTTTTTTAGTTTTTTGACTAGTCTTTTTGTTATCTTTGCTGTTTTTATTATTTTTATGAGACAAAGTTAAACACTCCTTTCAAATTAAGTTCTTAATTAGTATTTAACTTTAATAACTCATATATCCTTAAAACAACTTTCCAAAACTGCTTACTATTTCCTAAAAACCACTAACACTTTACTTCCTTAAATTCATAATCCTTAGTTACATCATTTACCCATTTTCCACTAATTACCCTATATACACTAGTAAGAGATTTTAATATTTCATCACATTTTATAACTAAGAATACTAAGGCAACTGGAAGTTCTAAAACAAAGGCTACAAAAAACCCACCTGGAATAGCAACAAGCCACATAAAAATAAGATCATTTATCAAGACAAACTTAGCATCTCCACCACCTCTAAGTACACCCATCATAAAATTACTTGCAAGAGATTGAAATACTATTATTCCTGAAGTTACAGTCATTATTTCCATAGCTATTAATTTTGTTGAATAAGATACATTATAGAAATTAACAACAAATGGTTTTATAAGTAAAATCATAAGTCCTGATATACACCCCATAACAACACTGAAAATCCCTATGCTATAAGCATATTCCTTTGCTTTTTCTTTTTTCCCTTCTCCTATGGTATTTCCTATAATTACTGCTGTTGCATTAGACATACCAAATATAAAAACTGTTACAAATTGATGAGCAACTCCATTTATACTATTAGCAGCTACAACCTCTGTTCCCATTCTACCAACTATTACAGATATCATAGAAGCTCCAATTGCCCAAAGTAATTCATTACATAAGACAGGAGTACATAATCCAACATAATCTTTTAAAATCTCTTTATCTAGCTTTAATAAATGTTCTATTTTAAGACCAATCTTTCTTTCATATATAAACATAAACACTAAAACTATTGAAAACTCAGTAATTCTAGCACAGACAGTAGCTATGGCAGCTCCTCTTATTCCAAGTTCGGGAGCACCTAAATTTCCAAATATAAAAATCCAGTTTAATATTGAATTTACCACTAAAGAAGCAGTATAAACTATAATTGATATACTAACAGTTTTTACTGAACGAAGCATCATTATTGTACAGTTTGTAATAGAATAGAACAAATATCCTATGCACACAATTCTTAAATAACTTGCTCCAAAATCTATAACAGCCTTATCAGTTGTGAAAATTCCCATAAAGTATTTTGGTAAAAATAATGCTATAAATATGAAAATACCAGTTATTAATAAACACACCCTATACATTATGGCCAAAATCTTATGAATTGTTTTTACATTTCCCTTTCCCCAATACTGAGAAATCATAATATTAGATCCCCCAGCTAGTCCAAACATTAAAATTGTAAGTACAAAAAATAAATTATTAGCTATAGAAACTGCTGATAGTTGAATTTCCCCCAAAGCTCCAACCATCAAAGTATCTACCATACTTACCATAAAGGTTATTAAATTTTGTACTGCTATTGGCAAAGCAATACTAAAAAGTAACCTATAAAATCTTTTGTCTCTAGTTATAATCATAATTAGCCCCCTTACTAAAAATATATTCTTATAAAAGTCAATGTACATTATAGCATTCTGTACTAACTTATAATACGTGTTTAAATTTAACAATATATGAATATTAAAGCAATTTTATTAATATTTTTATTTTCAAATTAATTCTTAATTAAAAAAAGCCCTAAGTTTTAAACTTAGAGCTTTAAAATCTAAACTAAATTATCATTTGCATAATAATAATTTCCATTTATAACTTCCATATCTTTTAATTTTTCAGAATCGATATAAGTTCCTGGTATATAAGTATATTCTATTAGTTTGTTTTTCCCTAGCTTGTCAGAATATTTAGTAAAAGCTAGCATATACACATCATTTATTTCTGAGGTGTATGTTTTTTCTGGTGCATAAGCATTCATCTCTTTAAAAAAATCGCTTACATCTTGGTATGGAGCTATTAAATAAACCTCATCCCATTCAAAAGCTATATTTTTATTTAAAGAAATTAAATCTAGCTTTTTATCCTCTTCACCTTCTATAATACTTATAACTTCTTTGTTTAATGACTTATTTTCTCCAACATAGTCATTATGATACAACCCTAGATATACTATAGATATTAAAAATATTATTACTAAAGTTGTAATAGAGATAGCAACCTTTTTCTTCATACAGACCACCTCTCAAAAATAAAATTTCCTTTTAAAAAAAGTAAGATATATTTTACTATATCTTACTTTAATTTTACCACATATTACATGGTCATTATATACTTCAAAACAATTTAACATTATAACTACTTTTATAATTAAATTAATCATAATATTTTCAAAGTAAAAACTTATAAGTCACTATTATTTTTACATGTACTTTAAATACAACATATAACTTAAATGTATTTTATCTTAAATCGTATATAATAATTTTATTTTCTTGCTTTTTGTATTTTTACTTTTTTACCCTTTATAGTAACTTCCTTAAAGCTCTTTAAAACTTTATCACCTTTTCCATTTAATATATCAACATAAGAAAAACCATCTTGAACATCTATTATTCCAATATCTTCTCCTGTTAAACCTGGTAAATTACTAAAACATCCAACAATATCAAAGGCTCTTATTTTCTTTTTCTTTCCGCCATTAACATGTATTTTAACTATATCACCATGAACTTCTTTCTTAGGTTTCTTACTCTCTTTTAATTGAACCTTTTGACTTTCCTTAAATATTTTTCTTCCAGCTTTAACTTCGTCATCAGAAGGAAGACTTGCTTTTCTTATTTCATAGCCAATATATTCTTCAACATTCTCTAAATATTTCTTCTCATAATGATTTACAAAGGTAATAGCCTTTCCTTCTCTTCCTGCTCTACCGGTTCTTCCTATTCTATGAACATAGCTTTCTGTTTCCATTGGAACCTCATAGTTTATAACAAGTTCTATGCTATCTACATGAATTCCTCTAGCAGCTATATCAGTACAAACTAATACTTTAAAGTGCTTATCTCTAAAGTTTTCCATAACCTCAATACGCTTCTTTTGCTCCATATCCCCATGAAGCTCATTACAAGTTATTCCCTCATCTTTAAGCATTTTATAAACAGACTTAACCTTATTTCTTGTATTACAAAATACTATAGCACTCTCTGGATGATAAGCATAAAGGCATTTCCATAAAGCTTTCCCCTTATTTTTCTCCTCTATTTCAATAGCACTTTCTTCTATTCTATCCCTATTAAATACTTTTGATTTAACCTCTAAAAGCATAGGATTTCTCATATACTCTTCACATATTTCCTCTATTTCCTTAGAAAATGTAGCAGAAAATAATGCAGTGGTTTTATTTAATCTTAATTCTCCTAATATGTCCTTTATTTGATCAATAAATCCCATTGAAAGCATTTTATCAGCTTCATCTATGACTACATAGTTAACTTCACTTAAGTCTAAAGTGCCTCTTTCCATATGATCAAATACTCTTCCTGGAGTTCCTACTACTATATGTACTCTTTGTTTAAGCTCTCTAATTTGCTCATTAAAAGGTTGTTTCCCAAATATAGCCGCACATCTAACCTTTTTTATTCTTCCTATATTAGAAAGTTCATCTTTAACTTGAATTGCTAACTCTCTAGTTGGTGTTAAAACTAGACACTGAACCTTTTTTTCTTCAATATTTATCTTTTCACAAACAGGTATTCCAAAACTTGCAGTTTTACCACTACCAGTTTGAGATTTAACTATTATATCTTCACCCTTTAATAATTTTGGAATAGAAGCTTCCTGAACCTCTGATGGATTTTTATATCCTAAATTATTAAGCGCTTTAATAATATCCTCACTTAAATTTAATTCATTAAATTTCATATATTGTTTTTATCTCCTTTTTTAAAACTTTATTAGTCTTCTTATAGTTATACCATATATTCATTTTTTCTACTAATTTTAATTTTTAAAATCCTAAGAAAATAAGATAACATTACATTTTTCCATATATCATAAAGAGGGAAACAGTTAAAATTCTTAATATTAAAAAAATAACATAATACTATGTTTTCTACTTTATTAACTTATATATTTTAAAATATCTTATTATAAAGATTTTTCTTTATAATAAAAAGTGAACACAAACAATATATTTTTTATTGCTTATGTTCACCTTAAACTATCTATCTTTAAGCAAGTATTAAATTTTATTTTAAAAGTCTAACTACATTTTCAGTTGTTAATTCTAAATTTCTACTTCCTTCTTTTAAAGCTTCATCTAAAGTTGAAACTCCAGTCATTATACTAAATATACTCTTTATACCTATTTCATAAAGGCCTTCTATTCCCTCTCCAACTTTTCCTGAAAAGGCAATTGTAGAAACTCCATTTTCCTTAGCCACAGTAGCAACTCCCATTGGTGTTTTTCCATATATAGTTTGATCATCTATACTTCCTTCACCAGTAAATACAAAGTCTGCTCCCTTTACCTTTTCAGCTAACTCTGTATGTTTTATTACAAGCTCTATACCTCTTTTTAATTCTCCACCTAATAGTAATAAAGCAGCACCTAATCCTCCAGCAGCACCAGAACCTTCTATGTGTGAAACTTCTTTTCCTAGGTCTTTTTTTATTACAGAAGCATAATGAGCTAAATTATTATCTAATTCTTTAACCACTTCTTTAGTTGCTCCCTTTTGAGGACCAAATACTGCTGAGGCTCCTTTTTCTCCTACTAATGGATTAGTTACATCACAAGCTACTTCGATTGATACTTCCTTTAGTCTTTCATCTAAAGAACTTAAATCAATACTTTCTATATCTTTTAATGCTCCTCCACCAAAGGCTATTTGATTTCCTTCCTTGTCTAAAAGTCTTCCACCTAAAGCTTGAAGCATTCCACATCCTCCATCATTAGTAGCACTTCCACCTATTCCTATAACTAAGTGTTTTATTCCTTGATCTAATGCAGCCTTTATAAGCTCTCCAGTTCCAAAAGTTGTTGTTATTAAAGGATTTCTTTCTTCTCTCTTAACAAGTTGAATCCCAGAAGCACTAGCCATTTCTATAACAGCAGTCTTTCCATTACCTAAAACTCCATAAAAAGCTTCCACCTTGTTTCCTAAAGGTCCAGTAACATTTACTCTTTCAATTCTTCCAAAGGTAGCATGAACTAAGGCTTCTACAGTTCCCTCTCCACCGTCAGCCATTGGAACCTTTATGCATTCTGCATCTTTAAAGACCTTTTTAATTCCTCTTTCCATAGCATTACAGGCTTCCATTGAAGTCATACTTTCCTTAAATGAATCTGGTGCTAATACAAATTTCATCTTTATTTCCTCCTACTAGATTTTATCTTAACTTTTCATTTTAAAATCCACTGTGCTTTTACTAAAAACTCTTTTTTAAATCATAATTCTTAAAAGTTAATAAATTTCATACTAAGTTTAAATTAAACCTTATTAAAAATTTTCTTTATTATAAAGTAACAAAATATTTCTACCTTAGTGATAATAATCATATAGTTAACACTTTTCTTTATTTATTAAATAACTATTTCAATATTATTCCAAATATTATAGTTGATACAATTGTCATTGTTAATCCAACTAAAGATTCATATGGTATAAGTTTAAGTCTCTCTTTCATATCCATTGAAACACTTCCACCAGTAGCGTGGAAGAAGCTTCCATGAGGTAAGTGATCTAAAACTGTAGCCCCAGCATGTATCATAGCTGCTGTAGCAAGTGGTGCCACTCCTAATTGAACAATTGTTGGTCCAAATACTGATGTAGCCACCGCTGTTCCTGAAGTAGTAGAAGCAGTTGCCGCTGACATAAGTATTCCTGAAACTGGAGCTAACATAAAGCTTGGTAATCCTAAAGCGTTTATTCCACTTATAATAACATCCTTTAATCCTGAGTTAGCAATTATTCCCGCTAAAGTACCTGTACCTATTAAAAGTATAGCTACTCCACTCATCTTAGCTAGTCCATATGTTGCATATTTGTTAATATGCTTAATTTTTCCCATAGCTAGTATTCCGCATATACCACCTACTGGTAAAGCTATTAATGGATCTATAGCAATGCCTGCTATTGGTCTTAACATTAATAAGATTATTGCTACTAATGGTCCAACCATGGCTGGTAAAAATCCAGGCATATCTGTTAACTCTTTCATATGTTCATCAGATTCTACTAAAGAACCTTTTTGTTTTATTCTACTTGCTAATATACATGTAATTATAACTCCAAATATAGCTGGTACTATACCTGCTATCATAACATTAGTTAATGAAACTCCTAAATTATCTGCTGCCGCAATGGTATTTGGGTTTGGAGACATTATATTTCCTGCCTTACCTCCACCAACCATGGCTAATAATATAGCTGGTTTACTTAAACCTGATTTGTGAGCTATTGCTAAAGCTATTGGAGATACTGTTATTACTGAAACGTCTACAAAAACTCCAACCATTGTTAAAACCATAGTAGCTATTGCTAAGGCTATAAGAGCTCTTGATTCTCCAATCTTCTCAACTATTGTCTCTGCAATCTTGGCTGCCGCTCCGGATTCAATTAAAACCCCAGCTAGTACCCCTGCTGTAAGTATTCTAAGGATGGCAGGCATCATATTTTTGGCTCCATCCATCATTAAATTAACTGTCCCTGTTAGTCCTGCTCCACCAACAAGTCCACCTATTAAAGCTCCTAGTATAAGTCCGTATGCTGGATGAACCTTTTTTATGATAAGAGTAATTGCAATAACTAATGCAATTACTGCACCTAAAGCTGTAACTGTTACATTCACAATAAATTCCTCCATTTCTTATTTAACCTTATTTATATTGACGATTTTCATTGTATAAGTTTTCATATTCAAAATCATTATTTAATATTACTAAAATAAAAAGGTTTTCTTTATGCAAACGCACAAAGAAAACCTTTTTTTATTTTAATTGACTTACTATATATGCAATCAAAAATTGAAATAAATCTAAATAATTATCAAAGCTTAAGCCTGTTATTTCCTCAATTCTCTCTAGTCTATAATTTAATGTATTCCTATGTATATGTAAGGATTCTGCTGTCTTCTTTCTCTCTCCACTATGCTTCATATAAGATATAAAGGTTTCTAATAATTCTTCTCCCATATTTTCCTCTAATATCTTGTTTTTAATAATTTTCCATTCCTCTTCATCTAAAAAATTATCTAAGTAACTAAAAACCTTTACTTTTTTATAATCATAAAAGAACTCATTTTTATATAATTTACTTCCTATATCTACTGCTTCCACTGCCTCATTCATGGATTTTGATATAATTTTATGTTTTGAGCTTAATCCTATCTTAGAATTTGTGTCACTCATAATTTCCTTTAATTCTTTCAACCTCTTAAAGAGCAAATTATTATCTAACAAAATTACAACTATTCTATTTGAAGTTAAATTTATATAATACTCATCTTCTTTTATGAACCTTTTTATTTTTTTAATTATTTCCTTAAATTGATCTTTCTGAAACTCCAATACAAGTATTATTCTATCTAAGGAAATATCAATACCTACATTGGCTCCCCTTTGAATGAATTCTAAGTCATAGGCCTCTTTTGAATAAAGCCATTCATAAATAAACTCTTCTTTTAATCTTTCTTTAACTATATGTTTATTCAAAGTGTATTCTTGATTTATTAAAAGTTCAGCAGTAACAGTTACAAGCTGTGTAAATTGCCTAACATTTTTAGGATTCCCTGTTATACCAATAACCCCTATAGCTTTTTCCCTAAAAAATATAGGTGAATTAACTCCAGATTTCACCTTATCCCCATCCTTAGATATTTCAACCACCTTTTTTACCCTTAAGGCTTCTAAAGCCCCATTATGTATCATTCCTATTCTACTTGAATCACCACTACCTATTATTACTCCCTTATGATTCATTATGTTTACATTGTAAGGAATAACCTCCATCATTTTATTAACTATATTTTGAGCCAGTTCCCTATTTAACATTATATTGCGCTAAGTATATTCCCTATTTATACTTAACTCCTCCTCTCTTTGAACCTCCCATAATTACACTTTTGAGTATTCTCTATAAGCTTAGATAAACTGATACTAGCAAAATATTTAAACATTTACAATACTTAAAATAAAAAAGGATATGTATCAAAACTAGATAATAAAACTTATAAAATATATAATCTATTAATTCTCATAACATAGTTAAAAGTTTTATTAAAAAGTTATTTTGATACATACCATACTATTTTACATATAGTTATTTTCCTACTTGCTATTATTTATTTTCTTAAGGGTAAAATATCCTATAAAGCTAATTTGTATATTTCAAGGATGTCCTCTGTGTTTAATTCTACAAAATGACCTACTGTATGCTCATCATTATCTGTGCATTTTTTAGCCATTTCTTCTAATCTATCTTCACCTATTTCTAACTCTTTTAAAGTTACTGGAAGATTTATTGATTTGAAGAATTCTTCAAGTTTCTTAATTCCTTCTAAGGCAACCTCTTCCTTAGTTTTATCTTCAACTTGAACATCAAATACTCTAGTAGCAAATTGGTTGAATCTATCTAAATCATGTTTATAAACAAACTTCATCCAAGCTGGGAATATAACAGCTAATCCTGCTCCGTGAGTAACATCATATATTCCACTTAATTCATGCTCTATATTATGTGATGCCCAATCTGTTTCTCTTCCTGTGCTTAAAAGATTATTATGTGCTATTGTTCCAGCCCACATAACCTCTGCAAAGCTATCATAATCTTCCTTATTTTTTAATACCTTAGGAACATTATTTATTACTGTTTTCATTGTTCCCTCAATTAATCTATCTATAAGTTCAACATTCTTTGTATTTGTAAAATATCTTTCCATTAAATGTGCTAAAATATCTGCACTTCCAGCTGCTATTTGATATTCTGGTAAAGTAAAGCATAGTTCTGGATTTAACATTGAAAATTTAGGATATAAAAGTGGTGATCCTGTTGATCTCTTATACCATCCATCTTCATTAGTTATAACAGTTCCTGAGCTTGATTCACTTCCTGCCGCTGGTATTGTTAATACTGTACCTAATGGTAAAGCTTTTTCTATTTTAATATTTTTAGTAAAGAAATCCCATACATCTCCATCATAAGGAACACCAAGAGCTATGGCTTTAGCTGAGTCAATAACACTTCCTCCCCCAACAGCAAGTATAAAATCAACTTTGCTATTTTTACAAAGTTCTATTCCCTTTTTAACTAAGCTTAATCTAGGATTAGGCTTAACTCCTCCAAGTTCTATTACATGTAATCCTGCTTTATTTAAAGAATCTAAAATTCTATCATATAACCCATTTTTTCTAATACTTCCTCCACCATAATGAAAAAGTACTTTACTAGCTCCTAAGCTTTTAATTTCTTCTCCAACAGAGGATTCAACCCCTCTACCAAAGTTAATTTTAGTAGGATTATAAAAAGTAAAATTATTCATTTAACTCACCCTTTCTCTTTTTTCCATATTATTTAAATTAATTACGTTTACAATATTATATATCACTTTTTATTTTAAGTAAAAGATTCTATAAATATATTTTAAAACTCTAATTATGTTTAAAATATGTATATTCACATAAATTTAAAATAAAAACCAACAATATAATAGGAAAATATTGAAATATACATTTTAAAGTATATAATATATTTAAATTATTCTTATGAGAGGTGATTAATTTGATAAATCATAAAGGAACAAAATGCATTTCAACGGAAAGAATAACTCTTAGACCTTTTTGTTATGATGATGCTGAAAATATGTTTAAAAACTGGGTAAACGATCCTGAAGTTACAAAATATCTGTCTTGGAATCCTCACGGAAATTTAAATGTGACTAAGGAATGCTTAGATAATTGGATTAAAGCCTATGAATCTGATGAAAACTATCACTGGGCAATAACCTTAAAAGAAAATCCAAATGAGGTTATTGGAAGTATTGGTGCAGTATTTATTGATAATTATTTAGAACAAGCTCACATAGGTTATTGTCTTAGCAAAAAATATTGGAATAAAGGAATAGTAAGTAAATCTTTAAAAGAAGTTCTTTCTTATTTATTTCAATGTGGTTTCACAAGAATAGAAGCAGTACACCATGTTCTTAATCCTGCTTCTGGACAAGTTATGAAAAAATGTGGCATGAAATTTGAGGGTGTACTTAGAAAAGCTAGAAAGGATAATAAAGGTGAATTTTTTGATATAGCTCAATATGCTCTATTAAAAACAGATTTAGAGTAAGTACTATAAAATTTCAGTAATACAATTTTTAATCAAACAAAAAAGACAACCCTCCCTCAAAGGTTGCCTTTTCCTTATACCTAATTTCTCCCTTGGCAAGCTATGCTTACCATTTTCTTTAAGTAATTAGAAGTGTTTCTTTTAATTCCCTTATTATCTGTTAGTATTATCCTTCTATATAAATATTACTTAAATTCTTAATTATAATTTAAAGCTTAAAGTTCTTTAAAGGTTTTATACTCTTTAAATTCTTAACTACTTTAATGTTACTTTTAAAGTATGAACCTCAAATGGTTTAAATGTAAGGTGCATTGTTTCTTTGTTTAATTCTTTTCCCTCTATACTATCTTCTATTAAGTTAACCATTTCTACCTTTTCATATGAAACATTTATATTAACTTTAGCCTTAGCATCTTCTCCATGACACTCATATAATCTGATTATCATTTGGTCACCATCTTCAGCTTTTTTAATTGTATCAATTATTACATTTTCACAATCTATTGAAGCCATTGCTTCTTTAACTAGGTTTTCACCTAATTTTTCACTATAAATTACTTGTATTGGAGCATTAACTTCATGAGCTTCATGAACAACATTTCCTTCAATATAGTCTCCTCTGTGTGGGAATAAGCAATAAGTAAATTCATGCTCTCCTCTATCAGCATTTGGATCTGGATATCCTGGACTTCTTAATAGATTTAAGTCTATCTTAGTTTCTGAAACATTGTGTCCATACTTAGAATCATTTATTAAAGCAACTCCATAATCCCTTTGTGATAAATCTATCCATCTTTGAGCACATATTTCACCCTTAGCCATATCCCATGAAGTATTTCCATGAGTAGGTCTCTTTATTGTACCAAATTGTATTTCACAATCTGCCTCTCTAGTATAAACATTAGTATTGAAAGATGTTCTAAGCATCTTACCATTTTCTTTCCAATCAACCTTTGTTTTAAAGTCGATTCTCTTACTGCCTTCTAAAATGCTTATTTCTTGTACTAAAGTAGAATCTCCATATTTATAGTTTTGCTTAATAGTTGCCTTTGGTCCATCTACAATAACTTCTGATTTTACTAAATCAAAAATTTCAGATGGTCTATCTTCATAAACTCCTGAGAAGTCCCAAGCATCTCCATTATCTTCATAAACTCTAAGTTCATTTCCTTTTTCATCTCTTAAGACTTCTTTATTTAATTCTTTATCAAAAATTCTTGCAATTGTTCCATTTTCATTAAACTCAACTTTAACTAATCCATTTTCTAAGTTATTTTCTGAAACTTTTAAAGTTGAAATTTCACAATATGGCTCAATTTCTTCTTTTTTAATTATTTCTCCACTTAAAGAGTTTAAGTTAACCCTTGTCCATCTATCATAAAGCTTAATCCATTGTTCTCTACTCCATGATAAAGAGTTTACTAATATAGCTCCCTCTTCTTTGCTATCTGCACTTTCTAAAATATCTCTATATAACTTTTCAGTCATTCCTTCTACCTTAGCAAGCATCTTTTCATAGGCTTCCACTGACTCATCATAAACTCTGCCTATGGATGATCCTGGTAAAATATCATGGAATTGATATAAAAGAACTTCCTTCCAAACTTTTTCTATTTCATCTTGAGGATATTCTCCCTTTCCTAAAACTTTAGCTTGCATTGCTGCTAACTCTAAGTTCTTAAGAGCTATTTCCATCTTTCTATTATATTTTTTATTGTTACCATGTGTAGTGTAAGTTCCTTGGTGTTTCTCTAAGTATAACTCTCCACTCCACACACTGTATTTATCTATATCTTTTTCTATTCTCTTAAAGAAATTACTTGAAGGTTCTTGCTTAACAGGAGATATTCCATTTATATTTCTTTCTCTTCTTAATCTCTCTAAATGCTCTTCTCCTGGGCCACCGCCTCCATCACCAATTCCAAATAGCATTAAACATTCATCTGATAAGCCTTTATCTAAGAAAGCTTTCTCTGACTTAGCAACGGCTCTTGGTGCTGCTGAGCTATTATAAGTTCCCTCTGGTGGCATGTGTGATAATACTCTACTTCCATCTAATCCTTCCCAGACAAAGGTATGATGTGGGAATTGGTTATGATTGTTCCATGATAATTTAATTGTCATGAAATAATCTACACCACTCTTTTTAAGAATTTGTGGAAGAGCTGCTGAATATCCAAATACATCTGGAAGCCATAAAGTATCCATTTCTTTTTTAAATTCTTCTCTAAAGTATCTCTTTCCATATAATAATTGTCTTACTAAAGATTCTCCTGATGGAACATTAGTATCTGGTTCAACCCACATACCTCCTTGAGCTTCCCATCTTCCCTCTTCTATTTTTTCTTTAATTCTTTCATATAAATCTGGATAGTATTCTTTCATCCACTCATAAATTTGAGGTTGGCTTGCTCCAAATACATACTCAGGATATTTCTCCATATTTGCTAAAACTGTTGAATATGTTCTAGCTCCCTTTCTTATAGTTTCCCTTATTGGCCATAACCAAGCTAAATCTATATGAGCATGTCCAATAGCTGAAACTGAAAGTGAAGGATCTCCACCTTTTTTATCTAATTCTTTCTTTAAAATTTCTCTAGCTTTTTTAACTTCTTCTTCATTTAAGATTGTAACTTCTTGTTGAGTAACAACTCCGTCCTTTAAGAAATCACATCCACTCATTCCAGTTTTAATACTTAATACCTTTGATGCTTCATAAAGAGCATTTAATATAGTATGATATCTAGCACTATCTTCTGGTAATTGATTCATAAGTTCATGTAAAACCTCTACATCATAATAAAGAGCCTTTACTTCTTCATTACAAGTTGCAATATATGCATCTTTTATAATTCCATTATCTCTATATTTACCAAACAAATCGTTACATGCACAATCTGCCCATATATCTATAACTTCTCCACCTTCAGCTCTCTCAAACATAGGAACCTCTCTCTTACCTGGCATTCCTAAGCTTAAATCAAACTCTGAATTTAAAGTTGTAAGCCCTCTCATAGGATTTCCATCCTTATCTACCACAAAGGCTTCTCCACTTATATCTATTAAAAGGACAATCTTTTCTCCTTCATAACTTTTAGGTACTTCTCCCTTAAAGTTAAACCAACCACAGTCCCAAAGTTCTCCCCAAGACTCTCCTATAATTCCTTTTTTATGCTCTCCAGTTAGTCTATTTTCATAACTTACTGGCTCCTTAGTTATATACATATCTATTTCTAAAGGCGCAACCACATTGTATATTGCCTTTTCTAGCTTTTCACACAAACCGTTTACAATATTCTTGCGTTCATTTATCTGAAATAACATTCATCTCACCCCTTGATAAATTTAAAAATCATAAAATAAATCTTTAGAATCCTACCTTAATAATTAAATTAATGGGCTTCTTTTCTTTCGATTCATCTAAATTCTCTATTTTAAAGATATCTTATAAGCAATTAAGTGTAAAGTGGACAAATATTAGTTTTATAGTTCATATTTTTAATAATTGAAATTCAATTTAAAATCTCTTAAATTATAATTTTAACTTTTAAATTTAGATTATATTTTTAACAGTTTAATTTCTATATTCTTTAAATAACTAAAATTAAATTCAAATAAAACTTTTTAATTTTATATTTTAAACTTTTCTTCTAAAAATAATTTTTATCCTAGAAATAAAAAAGGTATAAAATAAATAAGACCAAGGATAGGAAGAAATCTTAAAACCTAAACCTTGATCTCAATTTATTTAAAAAGGATTAAAATAAATCTTTTATAGGTAATATGCTAATTTGCGGAAGAAGTTAATTCTATAAAACAATATAATTTAATCCTCATTAAATACTATAATTAGAATTTATCGCAAACTAGTTCAAAGTATGCTTTTGGATGATGACAAACAGGACACTTTTCTGGTGCTACTGTTGATTCTAAAATAAATCCACAGTTTTGACATCTCCATAATTGTTTTTCATCTTTTTTAAATATTTCACCATTCTTCAATAGATTATATAATTCTAAATATCTTTCTTCATGGTGCTTTTCTATTTCTCCTACTTTTTCTAATATGAATGCTATTTCATTAAAACCTTCTTCTCTTGCTTCCTTAGCAAACTCAGCATACATATCTGTCCATTCATAGTTTTCTCCACCAGCTGCATCTTTTAGATTGTCTAAAGTTTCTCCAACTGTACCATCATTTAAAAACTTAAACCAAATCTTTGCATGAGCCATCTCATTATGAGCAGTTTCTTCAAAGATATCAGCTATCTTATTATATCCTTCTCTTCTAGCTTTCTCTGCATAGAAAGTATATTTATTTCTAGCTTGTGACTCTCCAGCAAAGGCTGTTAAAAGATTCTTTTCTGTTTTACTTCCTTTTAAATTCATGAACTCCACCTCAAAATTTAATTTTATAGTCTATCGATCTTATTTCTAATAAACATCAATACAATTTAATTTTTCCCTTTTTGAGGTTTTATATTCTAAATTTAAAGTTAAAATTTTTAGCTAAAATAAAACAAAGTTCTCATTAATAAATACATAATAAAGCTTAATAAAAAAATCTATAAATAAAACTCATAAATAATTTCAATTTATTAAGCTTTTATATAATACGTATTTCCTCTTTAGTTCTATTATTAATTAAATAAACTTCCATATCCTCTCTATTAACTTCATTTAAGTTATAGAACATTCTTGACATATAAAACTGATCATGCTTTGAATCCTTATTATATCTTTCATCAATACTACTATATTTTCTTATGGCTAACTCAGTAAACCCAACCCATTTTTCTAAATCAAAACTTCTTTCATAATCTCCACTTATTAACTTTACGGAATATTGATTTGCAATTCTTTTACATTCCTCTTCATCCTTATTACCAACAAAAATATACAGTAATGAACCAAATTCAAAATTTGATAAACTACAAATTTCAAAATCAACATTATCAAAAGTAATTTTTTTATTTAAACTTAAATAATCTTCATCTGTTAAATAAACTTCTTCTTTTATGGATACATACTTCGCTATATAACTACCATCAGCTGATCTAGCATTAATTGAAAAGCTTAAATTTGCAGGTGAATCCTTATTTTCTTTAGCAATTATTTGTCCAGTTGAAATAATACGTACACTAGAATATTCCCATCTTCTTTCAACATCATTTGAAGATATATAAAATTCTCTCCCTTTAAAGTTAACATTTCCAGTAATATTAACATCTGTACTGTTTATATATCCTCCATCAATCTTTTTTACTGAATAATCAAATAATGCATAGTCTTCAAATACTTTTACTGAATTTATGGTTATATTGTAATCTAAAAACTCTAGTGTGTATGGAAAACCTCCACTTAATTCATTTTCTTTTTCTAATTTTCTATTTACTTCTAAAATTTTTTCAAAGTTACTTGTTTTTTTATTTGATTCATCTTTTAACTTAAATCCAATAAAAATGACTATAGAAAATAAAACTATTCCAATTAATGAGTACACTATCACTCTCTTTGATTTCATTGAAAACTCTCCTTACTATTTCATTTTCTACATGATATCATTTTTTTATATCATAACTTTAAATCTACTGTTAAATTTATACAAACATAAAAATGCTTAATAAAGGTATAATATTTCCTTTATTAAGCACTTAAATACAAATTAATTATTTTAGTAAAACCTATTAAATATTTTCTGTAAATAATTTATCTAATTGTTTTTCACTTGAAAATCCTAAATCTTTTAAAGCCTTGTCTATAGCATTTAGGACATAGGTTATATCTTCTATATTTGCATTTTCTCCCATGTGTCCAATTCTTAATAATTTGTCTTCATATTTATCTAAAGATGTTGACATTAGTACATTATATTTTTTATTTAGATGGTTTCTTAAGTTTAAAGCACCTATTTCTTCTGGTATTTCCACAGCTGTAACTGTATTTGAATATCCATTTTTTAAGAATAAATCTAGCCCATATTCTTTTACTGCCTTTCTAGTTGCTTCTCCAATTTTTCTATGTCTTTCAATAACTTTTTCTTTTCCTTCCTCTAGAATGTTATCTATAGCAACCCTAAGAGAAATAATATCACTTGTTGGCATTGTATATGGGAACCACTTATCTTTGTAATAATTTTTCCATATATTCAAATTGCAATAAAAACCTATAATAGGTGTTTCTCTATTTTCCATAACCTTTCTTGCATCATCACTTATACTAACCATAGTAAGTCCTGGCTCTGCTGAAAATGCCTTTTGAGATCCACCTAGGGCTATATCAATTTGCCATTTATCCACCTTAAATTCTTCTCCTACCATAGCAGAGACAGAATCAACAACTGTCAAAATTCCATAACTCTTAAGTAATGGACAAATTTTATCAATAGGATTTAATACCCCCGTTGGAGTATCACAATGAACAACTGTAGCATATTTAAAATCATTATTATTCTCTAAAAACTTAGATAAAGCTTCAACATCAATCTCTTTAGTATAATCTCCTGAAAAATAAGTTACCTCTCCTCCATACATGGTTACAAAACCATCAAACCATCTTCCATATAAGCCATTATCAATTACTAAAACCTTATCTCCTTCTTCAGTTAAGGATGCACAAGCAGCTTCTAACCCTAAAATTCCTTCTCCAGAAAGTATATAGCAATCATTTTTAGTATTTATAATTTCTCCAAATCTATCACAAGTTTCCTTATAAAACTCAACAAAATCCACATCAACATCTGGATTTGTAGTTTTTAAAGCTCTTGCTCTTCTTACATTTTCTCTTAAATTAGTAGGACCTGGTGTATAAATAGTTTTATTACAATTCATAATTCATTCCTCCAAACACTCTCATTTTTCTCTTTTATAAAAAAATAACACAACTATTCAAAATCACCAATAGAACCGATACAATACACAAATTTAAAAGGGATGTATATAAAAATAACTAGCTAATAAAACTTATAAGTAAAAACTTTTATAAGTTTTATTATTTAACTTTCTTTAATTCGTATCATACCTTAATTTCATATTTTTATTATAGGAAGTATTATTATATAATTAATTTATAGAAATACATTTAAACTAGGAGATGATTTTTATGATAAAGCATATAGTAATGTGGAAATTAAAAGATGAAGCTGAAGGAAACTCTAAAGCAGAAAACGCTAAAATAATAAAAAACTCACTAGAAGATTTAAAAGGAAAAATTAATGAAATAGTTCACCTTGAAGTAGGCATAGACGTTAATAAGTCAGAGCAAGCTTATGATGTGGTTTTATATTCAACATTTAATTCTTTAGAGGATTTAGATTCATATCAAAAGAATCCTGACCATGTTAAAGCAGGTTCTTTTGTAAAAAAGGTAGCATCATCAAGAGTTGTTGTAGATTACGAAGTTTAAGTTCATAACATAATAAAGCTTACAAACAATATGAAGAGAATATCTAGATGAGTTTTAGAATTTAAATTATTAAGTAGAAGATATTACTTTAAAAAGCTGAGACTGTTAATTTCTTAGGAATACAATCTCTCAAAGTTCCACTTTATAAGTTCAAGAATCCAAATTAAAATTTTGGCTTTCACTTAACTTTCAAAGCTTTAGTAATATCTTCAGAGCAATATTATTCAAATTACTTCAATGTAACTAAAGTTCCAATTTACAGGTTAAAGGTTCCAAATTAAAAGCTTGGACCTTCACTTAAAATCTAGTAATTCTCAAAATATGTTTGTAAGCTTTATAAAAATTTGTTTTAATACAATTTATTAATTTACTCTTTCAAAAATTAAAATCTCTTCTAAGGGTGAATTAAACTCTTTAATCCTTGGCCCTATAATAAATTCATCATTTTTATATTTCCATTTTCCCTTTGGAAAGTTCACTATTCTTTTTCTAGCTCCCTTTTTTATATTAGGTGCTATCATATATTTTTCTCCTAACATAAATTGGTCTTTAATTTCTTCTAAATTCTCATTTGGAAATTCATACTCCATATATCTAACTATTGGCTCTCCACTTCTACTAGATTCTTTTGCTAACTTATAAATATATTCTGAGTATTTAACATGCTCCCAAGCTGCTTTTTTACAAATTTCAAAATTTTCTTTAGATAATACTCTCCAAGGTGCTGCTGAAAATTGCATCATTGGCATAAGGGCTGCACATTGAGCATATCGTACAAATAATTCTTCATCTAAATTAGAACTATTTTCTAAAAAGTTAAGATATTCTCCCCCTCCAATCATATCAGGACAAGTATATGAATATCCTAAAATCCCCTGTGCTAACTGATTAGGAATAAGTGATGAAACACCATTATATTCCCAACTATGATTTTTATCTGCTAACCTTTGTACTAAAGGTAATCCTGCACATTGAAAACAAGCTCTAAATTCATTAAATTCATAGTTTACTCCTAATAAAGCCCAAAGTTTACTATGTTCATTAGCCTCTATTTTCTTATATGTTAAGTCATCATTACTATAAAAACTAGCATCTCCAGCATCAAATTTAAATCCATCAACTCCATATTCTTCAATCAAAAAATCATTTTGATCTAAATACCATTTAACTGCCTCAGGATTTGTTAAGTCTAGTACTGATGAATAACCATTCCACCATTTTTTTATTGAAACAGAGCCATCTTTATTTTTTACTAAACAATCTCTATCTCTTAAATATCTAAATTCTTGTGTATCAGGAGTAATAAAGGGACATGTCCATAACATTACTTTAAAACCTAACTCATGTAATTTATTTATCATCCCCTTAGGATTTTTAAACTTTTCACCATTAAATTTCCACCTTCCATAATAGTCACTCCATCCATCATCAATCATTATTATTCCCTTAGGCATACCATTTTCTATTATAGAATTAGCATACTCTAATATTTTTTCCTCTCTTTGATCATATAAAAGTTCAATCCAAGTATTATATTGTGGTTTAGTGAAAAAACTCTTAGGTGGTACTTTACTATTAGGCTTAAAAAATTTATTTGCTGCATGTAAAAAAGCTTCTTTTAAAGTTTCTCCCTTTTCATACAATTGTGGAACAGATTTTTCACTTAATATTTCTATAACTCCACTATAAACTTTTAAAACAAATCCTGAATCACACCATATATATCTTCCTTTATTAGAAAGCAATATTGTATTAACCTGATTAGGACTCTTATTTGAATATACATCCACTTCATATTTAGAATTAAAATTAAGTGGATATTTTATGCCATCATTAACCACAGGCCCATACCAATATTCATTTTCATACATTTTAAAAATATAACTTTTTAACTTCCCCATATAACCTACCCTCTCAATTTATTGAATTATACCTCTATAAAAACATAATTTGTAAAATTTATCAATAATTATATTTTAGCTTTTCTTTTCATCTTAAACAACTTTATATTTTCTAGATATTAATGTTACTTTTGATTAATTTATACAAGGATTTTAATATGAATAATAGGGTAAATATAAATTATATTTTAAATAGAATATAATTTAAGGAGCTTTATTAAATTCAAGCTCCTTAACTATTTTTATTATATTATTTTTGCTTTAAAGCATTTTTTACTGTTGATTTATATCCAGTATATGTTGCATAGAAATATCCACCATAAACAATTACCATTATTAAGGCAGTTACTAAGGATGAAACTCCTATATCTGGTCTGTTAAACATAGTTAGGAATCCATTTACAACCTTTATTGCTACTACTGAGTGAACTAAAGCTACAACTAATGGTAATCCAAAATAAATACTTACCTGTGTAAATATTGATTTATTTATCATCTTTTGAGATACACCAATTCTTCTTAAGGATTTATATCTATCAATACTATCGCTGGCCTCTGATAATTGTTGAAGAGCAAGGACAGCAGTACTTGATATTAAGAATATAACTCCTAAATATATTCCTATAAACAATACTATATTTGTCATTCCATTATTATCTTCATAAATACGTGCTTTTGTATATCCATTTACAAAACCATATTTACTTGAATCCACAACTCCATCTCTATATTCATTGAATAATTTTTGTACTCTTTCTTCTTCATTTGAGTTTTTAGGGAAGTTTATATTAATTTTATTTGAAATAGGCTTTAAATTAGAAACAATATTATCTGGCACTATTAAAGTGAAAAAGTTATTTGTCATTCCAGTACTTTCAAATGCCTCTTTTATAACTTTCCCCTCTCCAATTAAAGCATTATTGGCAATCTTATATTCCTTACCATCAATTTCTATTTTCTCATTGTTTTTAAGAATATTTTTTAAAGTATTCTCTACTTCACCTAAGTTAGATGAAATTAATACTTCGTTATTAGCTAAACTTACTGATTTTTCACCACTTAAAGCTCTTATATCATTATATGAACTTATACTTATGGCATTTGTTCCCTTATAACTCATTGCTTCTACTATATCTTTTATATTTTTACCTTCTGCATTTTTATTTAATAAGCTTTCTAAATTAGTTTTTTCTAATTTATATTCATTATATGAAACAATTTTATCCTCTGGATTAAATTTAAATCCTAACTCTTTTATTGATTCTTCAGCAGTTTTTATTTTACTATCCTCATCAATGTAATAAGTAGCAGATGCATCAAAAGGAGTTGTATTTTCTAACCCTTTTTCTAAGGCATTTTTAAAACTTAAACCAGTTGCCAATGTACTTATTGTTAAGAATAACATAAGACATATTACTGTCATTGATAAAAAGTTAGTATTTATCTTGCTATTCATTTGTCTTAATACAAAAATATTTAATCCTTTTAAGTAAACATTCTTATTTCTTTGTAAAACATATAAAACAAATCCTGCTAAACTAAAGAATAAAAGTAATGTTCCTAAAATTCCTAATACTATTGATACTAAGAACATTCTATCTGTAGGATTTAATCCAACTTTAATTACTAATTTATACGCAACTCCTAATAATCCTAAAGATATAAAGAAGATTATTGCTGTTAATATAGGATTTTTTATTTTTATATCCTCATTTTTCTTAGCAGCTGTTAACATATCTATAAGTTTATACTTTGAAATTACAAAAGTATTAAAAATCATAACTAAGATAAAAATTATACCAAAGTATAAAACAGTTTTTAAAATAGCATCAGTTGATAATAAAAATTTATAATTACTTAGAGATACTTCAAATAATTTAGATGCAAAGGCAGATATTCCTTGAGAAACTATTATACCTACTCCTAAGCCTACAACTAATGATATAATTCCTACTAGTGCTGTTTCATATGTAAGTATTTTTGAAATTTTGTTTTTTCCCATACCAAGAGTCATATATATACCTAATTCTTTTTTACGCTTTTTAACTAAAAAGTTATTTGCATAAAGAATTAATCCACCTAAAACACAAGATATAAATACAGATATTCCAGATATTAACCCTTGTAATACTTTTATATACTCAGCCTGTCTTTTTCCAAGTTCTAAAAAGGCTTTTTGATCTCCTATGGAGTTAAATGCATAGAATATACATACTCCAAGAGTTAATGTTAGAAAGTATATTGAATAATCTTTAAAGCTCTTTCTAACATTGTTTAAAGCAATCTTAAAATACATCCCTGTCGTCACCTCCAAGAAGTGTTATAACCTCAATAATTCTATCAAAAAATTCCTTTCTTGAATCTGTTCCTCTTACTAATTCATTAAATATTTTTCCATCTTTTATAAATAAAATCCTATGAGCATAACTTGCTGTAAAAGCATCATGAGTTACCATAAGTATTGTAGCTTCCAAATCCTTATTTAAACTTTCAAAAGAATCTAAAAGCATTCTAGCTGACTTTGAATCTAAAGCTCCTGTTGGCTCATCAGCTAAAATTAATGATGGATTAGTAACAATTGCTCTAGCCGAAGCAACCCTTTGTTTTTGTCCCCCTGATATTTGATATGGAAATTTATTTAATATTCCATCTATACCTAAACTCTTTGCAACTTTTTTAATAAGAGCATCTATATCCTTAGGCTTTTTATCTTGTATTGTTAAGGCTAAAGCTATATTTTCATAAGCTGTTAAAGTATCTAATAAATTAAAATCTTGGAATATGAATCCTAATTCATCTCTTCTAAACTTCTCTAGTTCCTTTGATTTTAATTTTGTAATATCCTTTCCATTAATAACTATACTTCCTGTAGTAACATTATCTATAGTTGATATACAATTAAGTAATGTTGTCTTACCACTTCCTGATGGTCCCATTATTCCAACAAACTCACCCTTATCAACTTTAAAGTTAATATTGTCTATTGCTTTTGTTATGTTATCTTTGTTTCCATAATACTTTTCTATATTTTCAACACTTAAAATATTTTTCATATCCTGTTCCTCCTCGTTTCATCTTACAATGTTATTTTATCCTCTTTAATAGAAATCACATATTTATTTATCTTTCATACACCTTACAATTTTGTAAGATTTCCTTAGAAGAAAATATTTAATAAATAATAGACGTTTAAATAAAAAAATCATTGTAATATTCAATATATTATTATAAAAATTGTACAAAAAGAAATAACTCTACTTAAACCTTATAAGTAGAGTTATTTCTTAACTTAATTTCTTTTATATAATCTTAAGAAATCATCTTTTAATATCTATATCTATTATATCCACCAAGTGAAGTATTATCTTTATCGAACCAAGAATCTAAAAGTTCAAACCAGTTACCAACTTTATTTATTTTTGTATCTAATCCATCTTTACACCATGCTAGTTTTCCATAACCACTTCTTAATCTATAAGCATTAGTGTCTAAAGGATTGTACCATCTTTGAATAGCCCAATGTGGTATTGCTTGTCCTGAATATGGATCATAATAATCTCTATTACCATCAGGAAGGAAAATACTTATACCATTTTTACCTTCTTTGAAATTTTTAAACTCTTTTCCTCCAAATGAATATAAAATTAATTGGTCAACATTTTTCATAACATTCTTTGATAATTTTTTAGTAGTTTCATTAAATTCATCACTTAAGCTAATTTTTTCACATAAATCATATAAATCAAAATATGGATATTCAATCCATTCATATTCATCACGTGCCTTAAAATAATGCATAGTTGGTGCATTTTTTCCTGTACCTCTTAATTTTTCAATAGCATCTTTTTTATTATTTTTACTTAAATTTCTAGCTAAAGCATCAACTGATTTTTTAACTTTTTCAATTTTTGAAAGATCGTAGCAACTTAGTTGTTGATCTGTTACTCCATAGCTATTTACAGAATCACGCTGCTCTTCTACAAATAAAGCACCAAGTTCATTATTTGTAACTGTAGATGGATCAAATATTTTTTCTTTTCCTCCTAAAGTAGAATCAACTTCTCCATTGTCACCTTTAGTAGATCTTAAACGAGAAAATATTTTATCATAAGGATATCCAAAGCCCCAAACAACTGGTGCTGATGCTACAAGTGTTTTAGCTTCAAAACTTCCATTATTAGGTCTATATTGATAAGCTACCTCTGAAGTTCCCATTAAACAAGCATCAAATACTAAGACATCAACAGATTCATCCTTAGTTAAAACATCTGAAATTTCTCCAGTATAGAGACAATCTTTGTTGTTACTATCATCCCAGCATATTGCCTTATTTACAGTACTAGCTCTATCTTTATCATCCTTAGCCCCACCACCATGGTTAGACATGATTAACATATACTTATCAGCTTCATAGTTCTTTTTACAGAATTTAACGAATTTTTTTAAAGTATTTGCATCTCCCATGTTAGCTTCATAATTACTTGTAGTAGTTATCTCTGGAAATTCACTTTTCCCACTAATTCTTTCAGCAGAATTTTCACCTATTTTATAAAGTCTTGTGTCTTCAAAATTAGAACCTAACACTTTTGAATCATTAGAATAACCAGGAATTCTATCAACTAATACTATAATATTTAGATTAGGATTATTTTTATAACCCTCTTTCATTTCTTCAATATCATTAAGTATGTACTCTTCTAGGTTATTATCACAATCAGCATATACCATAACCGTTAGTTTTTTATCACCTTGAGTCTTTTCAGCCTCTTTAATTTTCTCTGATACAGTTTTATGCTTGTGTCTTGGAGCAGCACTTACTGTTGAAGCTCCTCCTAATAGAACGCTACCAATGGTAATAGTAGCCATCAATAATGATAACTTTTTCTTAAACATATACATCCCCCTCTGAAAATTAACATTAAGTTAACATTAAGTTAATACTAATTTAATATTAATTTAATATATGAAATTTTCAATACAATTTGCATAACTGGTCAAAATTTATACATAACTGGTTATAATAATCTATTATTTAAGTTTATAAATATATAAAAAGTATTTAATTTTTTAGATATTCAGTAGTATATTTATTTACTAATTTGATGTGCTTTTTTAGGTGTTTTTTCTTTTTACTTCTTTATATTTAACTACATAATTTCCACTTTATTAATTTTTAACGTTTTATTTCTCTTAATTATGTTTTTTATTATAAATAAAAAAGAACCCTCACTTGAGAGTTCTTTATTATTTCAAGCTATATTTTTTTATATATTGCTATTAATTGCAATTTTGGATTCATCATAAGAACATGTTAATTGTTCAGTAGGTGTACTATATGGTTTAATCCACCCTTTATTAACACTCAATCCTGTAAGAGCTGTATGTCCTTCAACCATTTGACCTAACGATGCTGAATAGATTGCTCTTAATTCTGGTGTACTACTTGTTAATGCTGAATTAAGATATAAATCTGCTGCTTCTTTTGCTGCTGAAAGCATACTTGCAACTATTAACTTATCATCTATATCCATATTATTCTTAATTAAATTTCCGATCATGTTTGTCATAAGATTAATCCTCCTCAGCAACTGATATATTATTTTCTTCTATAAACTGTTGTATTCCTTTAATTCTTCCTTCTGTTGCTAAAATGCTTGCTTCTGATTGTCTTTTTAAATCTTCATCTGATATTAAATTATTTAGTGCTCTTTGTAAAATTAAACCATCGCTTTCCATTTTTAATATTGTTGCTAAAGATATATTTTCAACATCTGAAAGTACTCTCATTTGATCACCACCTATAAATATTTTTCAATTATATTCTTTGTAATTTAATAAAAAATATTCATTTAAATTTATGCTTCTAAATTTATGCTTCTTTGTATATTTATTATTTTACTATTAAAAAAGAGCCTAAAATAAGGCTCTTTCCATATAATCTTATGTAGCTTTTATATTTTCCAGAAAATTATCAAGGTATAGATTTAATTCAATTGCATAAAATTGTACTTTTTTATTAATATTGATTCGCTATTATATCATCTCCTATTGGGAAAATTATGTTAACTTCTGTTCCCTCATTTTCTTTTGAAGTTATTTTTAATCCTAAGCCTAACTTATCGCAAAGATTTTTGCATAGGTATAACCCCATACCTGTAGATTTAGTAAATCTTCTTCCATTTTCTCCAGTAAAGCCTTTTTCAAAAACTCTACCTAAATCTTTATTAGGTATTCCAACACCACTATCTTTTATTTTAAGAGTTATGCTATTTTTAGATTTATTTGCAAATATTTTAACTCTACTATTTTTAGCACTATATTTTATTGCGTTATTTATAACTTGATTTATTATAAATTCAACCCATTTTTCATCACTATAAACCTTGTAATCTAAATCTTCTAAGTCTATAGCTATTCTCTTATTTATGAAATCTCTAGAATTTTTCTTAATTACATTTCTTACACTTTTCCCTAGAGAAAATTCTTTTACAATATAATCTTTGCTAACATCTGTACTTCTAGCATAATATAAAGCTTGATCTATGTATTCTTCGATTTTCTTTATTTCCTTTTTGATATTTTCACTAGACTCACTCTCATTATTTTCTAAAATAAGCCTAGTGGAAGCTATTGGAGTTTTTATCTCATGAACCCACGTTTCTATATATTCTCTATATTCTTTTTGCTCCAGTATATATTTTTTAACATGCTCATGCATATCTTTGTCAGTTTCTTTTAAAACCTCATATAAAAATTTACCATGATAGAAATTTGGCTCTTCTATTACCTCAGGTAATAAGTACTTTCTATCTAATTTATCTAAAGTAATGCTTATGTTATCATAGAATTTTTTACTCTTATAAAAATCTAAAATTATATATGTAAAAAGAGGAATAAACCAAAAGCATCCAATTAAAAATATTATTGCTGAACCAACATTGCCTATGAACAATAAAACTGCTATTGTAGCAAAAATTATAAAGTTTACAATTAAAAATAATATTTTATCCTCAAAGTAATCCCTTAGTTTCATGGCATAATATACCCTAATCCTCTTCTAGTTTCTATAGCACCTTTTACTCCAACCTCTTCTAATTTTTTTCTAAGTCTAGTTACATTTACTGAAAGTGTGTTATCATCTACAAAAATATCTGAGTTCCACATATAATCCATAAGATCTTCTCTTGAAACAACATTTCCTTTATTTTTTAAAAGATGTGATAATATCTTAAGTTCATTTTTAGTTAACTCTTCTTCTTTTCCTCTGCAAGAAATTGTTCCATTAGATAAATTAAGCTTTAAATCACCATATGTTAAGACTTCTTGTTCTGATAAAGAATAGGTTCTTCTAAGTAGTGATGCTATTCTAGCTAATAAAACTTGAGTATTATAAGGCTTCGTTATAAAATCATCAGCTCCTAAATTCATGCTCATAATTTCATCCATATCACTATCTCTACTTGTAACTATTATTATAGGCACATTAGAATCTTTTCTTATTTCTCTACAAATATGATATCCATCAAAGTAAGGCAAGTTTATATCTAATAGGATTAAATCTGAATTATTTTCTTTAACATACTCTAATATATTTTCAAAATCTGTTGGAGCTAAAACTTCATAACCATATCTAGTAAGAAGTTTTGTAAGTTCTTCTCTTATGGTATCTGTGTCTTCAATTATAAGAATTCTCTTCATACTAACCAGTCCTTCCATTATAATTAATTTTATAATATTCTTTCTTAACAGATAAAATTTTAAAGCTATATATTAAGCTTTCTTAAAGTATTACGATTTTATTGTCTTTAATTTATTATATAAAAAAAACTGTATTAAAGCACTTTTTAATTTAAGTTACCTAATACAGTCATAATGAAAAATACTATTAATTACACAATATAGTTTCTATAAATTTTTAATCTATAAATTATACAAGATGTGCTTCCTTTTAATATATTTGATATTGCAATGCTCCACCAAACTCCATTTATGCCTAAAAACTTAACTAAAACTAAGGCCATAGGAATTCTTAACATAGTAAAGATTATACTTATGGCTGATGGTATTTTAGGAAGTCCTAATCCTGAGAATACTCCATTTGATATCATCTCGAAACTACTAAATATCTGAACTATTCCAAGTACTCTTAAATAACTGCTTCCAATTATTATTGTAGCCTCATCCTTAACAAATAATCCTACTAATAATCCTGGAATACAAATAAATAAGGCTGAAACAAGTACTGAGTAGATAGCTCCTAAAACCAAAGCTTTCTTGTACCCTTCATTTACTCTATTTAATTTCTTTGCTCCATAATTTTGTCCTGTAAATCCTGCTATAGCTCCATTTAATCCTCCAACTACCATAAAGCTTACAGACTCTATTTGAAGACCTATTTTCTGAGCTGCTATAGCATCTGCTCCAAAACTAGCTATAATTCTAGCTAATATAATATTCACTAAGGTAAAAAGTACCCTTTGAGATGCCATAGGAAATCCTAATCTAGCTATTTCTCTTACTTTTTCATAATTTACTTTCTTTTTTAAATCTATTTTAAATATTCCTTTTCCATAATATATATACATAAAAAACATAAGTATATTGGCAAGTAAGGTTGCCACTGCTGCTCCAAAAACACCAAGTTTAAAGATATATATTAATATTGGATCTAATATCATATTTAAAATTATACCTGTAGCACTTATTTTTAAAGCTAATTTATTATTACCAAAGCTAGCTAATATTCTAGTAAAAAGATAATTAAAAAAGCTAAAGAATAATACTGGAGCACTTACAGCTAAATATATATAAGAATCTCTTTCAACTAAGGGATCATTTAAATTTAAAAATCCTATGAATCCTTTTCCAAAAGCCACTAATACTAATGCATATATTAGCCCTATAAGAAAATTCATTATAAGACCATTTCTTATATAATCCTCTGTCTCTATTTCATTTTTTCTCCCTACCTCATGAGAAACCTTAATTCCAGTTCCCGTAACCACTAAAGCATTTATAGAATATCCTAGTCCTAAAAAGAAGCTTGAAGAGCCAATGCTAGCCACTGCACTACTTCCAAGACCTCCAACCCAAAACATATCTATAAGCCCATAAGCAAACTGAAGGAATGAACTTCCCATAATAGGAAGAGCTAGGGTGGTAAGGACACTTAGTACCTTACCCTTGGTTAAATCTATTTTCTTCATTTACCCTTTCTCCTATTTAAATTTGCCCATTTTTATACGACTTACTAAATCCTCTACCTTTTCTTTTATTTTATCTCTTGTGTATATAAACTCTTCATCACTCTTTCCACTTGGATCATCTAATCCCCAATCTTCCCTATGTTTGCAAGGTAATGTTGGACAAGAAACATTGCATCCCATAGTTATAACTATATCTACCTCTGGAATTTCTCTTAATAATTTTGGTCTTTGAGTTAATTCCATATCCACTCCAATTTCTTTCATTATTCTAACAGCATCTTGATTTATTTTATCTCTTTCCTCAGTACCTGCGGAATAACTTTCAAAAACATTTAATCCTAGTATTTTTCCAAAGGCTTCTGCCATTTGTGATCTACAAGAATTGTGTACACATATAAATGCTACTTTTTTCATAATACTTCCCCTTTTACTAAACTATTTTTCATAATAACTAATATCTTTTTAAATATTTTAATTATGATTAATTTAAACTAATTTTCACCATTTATCATATTTCCTAAATAGTTCATACTAATCTAAGCATGTTATTATTTCCATAAAAAATAATATAGATTTATTTGCATTATTCAAATTTAAACTATAATGATTCCAAGTTCCTTCTTTTCTACATTTAACAAGTCCACATTCACTTAAAATCTTCATGTGATGTGATAAGGTAGATTGAGATATATCGAAAAACTTCAATATTTCACAAGCACACTTTTCTCCACTTGATAACAAATCTATTATTTTTAATCTATTTGAATCTCCCAAAGCTTTAAAAATCCTTGAATTTATTTCAAACTTATCCTCCATACTTCTTCACTTCCTAATACTAAAACTTTTTATAACTATATTTCATTATAATTATATATCGATAATTGTCAATATTATATGTTTTGCCACTATTTAATTAGGGTATTTTAATTTAATTCTTAAAATATATTTATAATCTCTACTTTAACTTTACAACTAACTTATTTTTCCTAATTCTAAACCTTAATTTAAAAACAACTAAAAAAGGTTATATAAGTTAAATTAACTTATACAACCTTTTTATTTCTCCTTTTATGGAATTTTTAGAAAAAAGATTACTAGGAGTTGTTATCTCTGACACATTATATAAACTGTTGTTTCCTTATTTGTTGAATATAAATGAACTTGTCTTACTTTATTATGAAGCATTACTTATGGTGGTGTTTCCTTATTTGTAGTTACATTTTTTATTATCTTCTATGCATAATTCCCTTAGAACTATTTAATAATACTTCCACATAATTCTTATTCATATAAGGTAATTTTATTTCCTCTGAATTTTCACTATAATAATCAATTACTATTTTACCTATATTATTTTTTTCTTGTATTGGATTTGTGTTAAAGCCTACAGCTTGTATGTCCTTCCCCTTAAGAATATGTATTGTTCTAAAGAATCCTCCTGTTACTGCACGAACTTTATTTTCCTCAATCTTAAGATTTATATTTCTTCCTTTTAAAATTGATGAAGGAATTGTTATAAGACTAATTATATTAATAAGCCATACCCATTTTACTTTTAATATTAAATAGGCTACTAAAGATATAATAAATACTATTAAAACTGGTTTTATAATCATAAATATATTTCCATGTCTTATTCCTTCTCCCTCACCTTCTATGCTCCACTTAGGTATAAATTCTCTTATTATATCTTGAACTTCTTTGTCATTTCCTATGGGATACATTATTATCTGCTCTTTCCCTTCTCCAGAATAACCTTTTATAACTACATTTATTTCATATCTTCTTAAAAGTTGTCTCAAAGGATTTGATTTTAATTTTATAAGCTTTATGCTATTTTCTTTAAAAGAAAATTCCTTTGTGCTAAAGAATCCATATTTTATTTTTATATTTTCTCCTTCTTTTAAAAGGGTAAAATTATAATATTTCACAAAATAATATACTGTAGCTATGGCTTTTAATATAATTAAAGCTAATAATAATCCAACTATTGCAAATATAATCCCTATTTTAGAAGCCTCATTTGCAATATACCCATTTATAACACTATCAACATACTCTGAATTTATAAATTTTTCAATCTTACCCCAAGCATTAAATATGAAAATAATAGCTATAAATAAATTAAAACTTGTAAATCCATATAAAATTAAATCTTTATTGCTTATTTTCTTTTCTTTAATATTTACTTTTTCACTCTTATTTATATGTACCTTTTCACTCTCATTTATATTTACCTTTTTGCTCTCATTTATATTTTCCCTATTATTTAAAGTACTATCATAATCCTCTTTTAACTTTTCAACTTCAGAATCTAAAAAACTTTCCCTAAATATATTCTCCTTCAAGTCAAAGCCTTCACTTACTTCATTATTAAGCTCATTATTAAATTCTTTATTAGTTCCAAAGGCAAAACCCTTAAGCAAAGCTATATCTTCATTACTCAAGCTCATTTTAATATCTTCTTCTCCAACCTCTCTAGAGGGACTTTCAATTTTTACAATCTTATATCCTAAAATCCTCTCTATTAAATTTTGAGAAATATCCATAGATTTAAAACTCTTCTTTGGAATTATTGTAGTATTTTTAGAAAAAACTCCCTTATGATAATGAGCTTCATCTCCTTTTAAAAGCATATACTCTTTCTTCCAACTAAGAATTGAAATTGCAATTCCTAAAAGTACTAAAACTATTATTAAGATGTAAACCCATTGTTTTAAAAATACTACAAATATAAGACCTAATCCAAAATCACTTATCATTCCCTTAACTATATTATAAAGTAGACTTCTTACACTATTTTTTATTTCCCTGTTATTAAGGCTCTCTTTTTCATAATTACATTGACTTATTTCTTTATTAGCTAATTTTTCATTCATAATTATGCCTAAAGCTCCTCTCTAACGTTTTCATTAATCTTAATCCTTAAAAACTCTCTAATCTTTTCAACTTCCTCTTTATCAAGATTAGGAATCTTATAGCTTCCCCCAGCAGTTCCTATTTTTACATCTGCCAAATTAAACTTTCTATTTACTGGCCCTTCACTTAAGTTTATATTCTGAATTCTAACTATAGGAATAGTCACACTTCTTTTGAAAAAAACTCCCTCAGTGAAGAATATCTCTTCCTCATCTATTCTGTAACTCCACTGTTTGTATTCAAAAAAAGGCTCAATATAAGCACTTAAAGCTGTTATCCCTAGAATTATAAAGCTTAAAATATTAACTATTCTCATGTGATTATTCAAAATATAATCAGCCCATTGAATATCCATCTTAGGTAAAACAAATATAATTCCTAAATAAATAATCACTAAAATAATTAACCCTATTGTTCTCCCTAAAATCCATGACTTAATAGCTTTATTGCTTAGCTTTTTTTCCATTAATCCATCCCCCATTCAAATTCTGTTAACTTTTCCTTAAAATATCATAACTAGTCTTATTAAGTCAATTTAAAACCTAAGAATTAAGCAAAGTTTAAGAAAGAATCTATTGTAATATAAAAAATCACTTTCCTAAGTATTTAATAGAAGCTTTTTTCTATTTACCTAAGAAAGTGATTAAATCCTATCTTTTTATTTTCTAAATATAAATATTAATTAAACATAATATTGTGCTTGAGCACTATACATAGTTTCATACTCATTACCTTTATCTTTTACAAGTTCATCATGAGTTCCATATTGAATAAGCTTTCCTTTTTGAAATACTGCTATGTTGTCGCAAAATCTACAACTAGATAATCTGTGAGAAATATATATTGTTGTCTTTTTTCCTATAAGTTCATTGAACTTACTATATATTTCATACTCAGCTTTTGGATCTAAAGCTGCCGTTGGCTCATCAAGGATTACTATTGGTGCATCCTTATAAACTGCCCTAGCTATGGCTAATTTCTGTGCTTGTCCCCCAGAAAACTCTATTCCACCTTCATCAAAGTTTTTATATACAGGAGTATTTATTCCCTTTGGTAACTTTTCTAATTCTTTTCCAAAGCCACTCTTTATTAGAACCTCTTCTATTTCCTCATCCTTAACCTTATTAAAATCATTTAAAGCTATATTTTCCTTAATTGAAAAGGACATTAGTTTAAAATCTTGAAATACTACTGATAGAAGTTTCATATATTCATCATAATCATATTCATTTATATTAACTCCATTTAATAGAATTTCACCCTCTGTTGGCTCATAAAGCCTTGCTAAAAGCTTTATAAAAGTGGTTTTTCCAGCACCATTTAATCCAACTACTGATAACTTTTCACCTTCATTTATTTTTATTGAAACATTTTTTAAGGTGAATTCTTTACTTCTTGGGTATTTAAAGGATACATTTTTAAATTCAATATTAACCTTTTCTAAGCTTCCAATCTTCTTGCCTTCTTTATTATGTTTAGATTCTATATTTTCAAATTCCATAAAAGCCTGAAGATATCTACACATTTGTCTTATAGTTACATAACTTCCAAAAAGATTAGATATGGATTTACTAAAATTTATGGCAGCATTTGTGTACATTGTAAAGTCTCCAATTCCTATACTATTTATTAAAACTTTATAAGTTATATATCCATAAACTATAACCATTTGTAATTGTAATACTATTTCATTTAATCCCTCATACACCCCCAATTTGCTAAACATTTTAATAAATACATTGGTACTATTTATATTAAACTCATCTAATTTCTTTACAAATAAAGGAGCTACATTATAAAGTCTTATATCCTTACCTGCTGAAAAATCATTTATTGTATTAATATAATACCCAAACTCTCTATTTAGTGGAATTAAGGAATCAAAAAATTTATGCTGTAACCTTTGAGATTTCTTATACATAAATGAACTTAAAAGAACAATTAAAATTATTAGGGCTATAATAATCCAATCAAGAGTTAAAATAACTCCTATTAATCCAATTATTTTAAGTATCTCAGTTAATCCCTTAGATATATTGTAGGTAAGTTGCCAAATAGCTCCCTGATTTCTTATGGGAAATAAGGCTCTTTCCTTTAAGTTTAAAATCTCTGGATCTTCAATATTTTCAAAATCCAAGTCCATAACTTTCTTTCCTATAAGCAAATCAAAACCTGCTACTACCTTTTCATTTTTAATATTACATTTTTTCTCTAAAACTCTATTTATTAAGTTTAATACTCCATTACCTATTACAGTTAATAAAACTAACATAATAAGAACCTTTATTCTTCTAGCTCCTAAAAGTTCATCTATAATATACTTTGGCATTATTATATTTAAGAACGGAACTGCTGCTGCAAATAAAGATGAAAAGAATAAGGTTGGTATATAGGTCTTTGATATTCCATGAGCTAACTTTAAAAAATGCTTTATTATATATAAATCACTTGTGTACTTTTCTTTATTCTCCATTATGCTAAAGCCCCACTTTCTTCTTTATAATATTGTGCTTGTATATTAAACATATCACTATACTTGCCATTTTTCTTTAATAATTCCTCATGAGTTCCATACTCAACAATTTCACCATTTTCAAAGAAGGCTATAACATCACAGAACTTTGTACTTGCAAGTCTATGAGATATATAAATTGCTGTTTTATCTCCAATTAGTTCATCAAATCCCTTATAAATATTATATTCAGCTACAGCGTCTAAAGCTGAGGTTGGTTCATCTAATATTACTATTTTTCCATTCTTATATAAGGCTCTAGCTAGGGCTAACTTTTGATTTTCTCCTCCTGATAATTCAACCCCTTCTCCATCTAAAATTTTTAAAAGAGAGGTATCTATTCCCTTTTGAAGAGAATTTATTTTATCTCCTACTCCAGCCTTTTCTATGCATTGTAAAACTTTTTCCCTATCAACATCTTCTAAATTCTCTAGAGAAACATTTTCTGCCACAGTAAATGCAAAGGTTTTAATATCTTGAAACACTACTGATAAGATTTTATAATACTCTTCCTTAGAAAAGCTTTGTATATTTATCCCATTTATCAAAATATCCCCACTTGTTGGCTCATAAAGTCTACATAAAAGTTTAACAAAGGTTGTTTTACCTGCTCCATTAATTCCAACAATAGCAAGTCTTTGCCCCTTTTTAATCTTTAATGAAAGATTTTTATAAATATATTTATCTGTTTTTGGATATTTAAATGATACATTTTTAAATTCTATTTCATAAGAGCTATCAATAGGTATATCCCTAGTTTTTTCTTTATCCTCACTCTTTATTTCTAAGAACTCTCTCATATCATCTAAATACATATTTTGAGCCTTAATATGTGCTAAGTCATCTAATATACCTTTCATCCAATCTCCAAAGCCATTTATTGTTGAAAAATACATTGTGAAATCTCCTATGCTCATTCCAGTAAAAAGCACATTATATATTAAATATCCATAAACCACAAATTCTCTTATTACAAGAAGTATTACATCAACAATCTTAACCTTTAATTGTTTTTCTTGGACATCATTAGATATATCTATTCTCTCTCCCCTAAATTTTTTAAATTTATCAATAAGTATATTTTTTAAGTCATATATTCTTATATCTTTACCATAAGCAAAATCATACATTGTATCAAATACATAGAAAGTTCTTCTATCCTTATCAGCCGCCTTTTCTTTTTGACTATACTCATACTTTTTAACCCTCATAGTTAAAGCATAGCTTATTAAAACATTTATTATTAAGAATAATAAAATCCACGGACTTAAAAATAATACTATAGATATATATCCTACAAAGGCAGTTAACCTTCCAAAGAGTCCTAAAAGTGTATGATATACTCCTTCAACCCCTGTATTATTACTCATAACTGCATTCATAACACTTTTTATTTTATTTAAAACCTCAGGATCCTCAGTATTTTTAAAATCCATTTTCATTATTTTATCACTTATCACTGTTATATAATCAGTTCTAATCTTTGTAACCCTAGGACTATATGCACATCTAAGCCAAGCTATAGAATAGTTCACAACTGAAGATAAAAGAAAAAATCCAATTAAAGTCATTAAAATTATTTCTATTCTTCTCTGTCCTAAAAGTTCATCAATCAAAAATTTTGGTAAAAAAATCCCTATAAAAGGTGCAATAGATGCCAAAATAGTATAAACACCACATTGCGCAAACAAAACCTTGTCCTGACTCCAAGCATATCCCATAATATACTTGAGATTACTTAAAAGAGTACCCTTTTTCTTATTACCCCTCATAAATTCCATCTCCTAATTCCAATTAAACCCTCTTATTTCTCATCTTTAGCTCTAATTTATTAAACTATATTCTTTAACCCTCTCCTTTACCCTATCTAAATTTATTTTTTAATACCATAGCTATTCCATATAGATTAACTATAAACTTTAAAAATATTATTACTAAAAAAATAAAATAAAACCTATTTACATTATACACAATATACCAAAAATCCCATAAAAATTCATATGACTTTTTATAAAAAATTAATTTATTAAGCTAAAAACCTTTATAAAAAAGACGTATATCAAAAAACTTTTGATACACGCCTTTTAAAATTCTTATTCTATTTCATAAACTCTTGTGTAGCGTAATATGTATTTCCTATTTTATAAACTCCTACCCCAATAGAAGTAAAGTTAGGAGAAAGTATATTAGCTCTATGTCCTGATGAGTTCATCCAATTAGTCATAAATTGGTTAGCTATATTTGAATCTCCTGAATATCCACCTAAATAAGCTATATTCTCTCCCCATGCATTATATGAAACTCCATCAGCTTTCATTTTAGCTGTTATTAATTGTCCATTTGGATCTTCATGTGAAAAATATTTTCTCACTCCCATATCCTCTGACTTAATACGAGCATATTTTTGCATAGTGTTACTATAACTTAAAGGTGCAACTCCTGCCTTAGCTCTTTCTTCATTAACCTTATTGAATATCATTTGTTCGATTTGAGCTATATAAGAACTACTATTATTTGATTGTTCTACTGGTTTCTCAACTTGATTTTCTACAGGTTTATTTTCTTGTTTTTGCACAGAATCCTTATTAGTTTCTTTCTCTACTTTATTATTTTCAACTGGCTTTTCTTCTTGTTTATCCTTTGAAGGTTTTGCCTCTTCATTGTTACTTTGTGTAACTTCTTTATTTTCATTATGTGATTGAATAATCTCTAACTTTCCATTTTCATAATTAGATTCTACCTTTGCCTCTTCATCTTGTGGAGTATTTTTAACACTCTCTTCTTTTTTAGTAGTATCTGTTACTTTATCCTTAGAAAAATTCTTACTTATATTCTCAAAAACTTTAGTAAAAGGATTACTGCTTAAAATATTAGTTTCTTCCTTGGATTTCTCTCCTTGTTGTGCTTCTACCTTTTCTGAACTTTCATTTGAAACACTTTGGTTAGCTTGTACATTTTTATGAGATATATTATTACTATTAAAATATCTCACCCCAGCACCTCCAGAACATAATCCTAAAGATAATAATATAGAAATTAAAATTTTACTCATGTTTTTCCCTCCTAGTTATCCTTTGTTTTTCCTAATAAGTATAACTAACATACTTTTAGTCTTTCTTTGTAGAGGCTATTACTACTTAAATAATTTATTATATTTAAGTAAGAATAAAACTAAAAACCATTTAGCTATTAAATAAAAAAAGTGTTCTATCTTAACTACCTCTATGTGTATAAGTCATCTTGGCTTTTACATCTTCTTGTAACCTTTAAGATCAACACTTTTTTCTAACTTAGGAATGAATAAATTCTAAAGTCTTGTCCATAGACTTTAAATGAATTATATATGAATATTTAATCAATCTCCAGTTTTTCTCCTAAAATTCCCCAATATTATTACTGGTTATACAGTAAAAATAACTCTACAATAATAAATTATTCACCTCCCCCCTATTTTTTCCTATTAATTCCCATATAAATTATAAGGATATTTGTTCTTAATTTAGCTAATAATATTAATGGACCCTCTTACTCTTAAAAATTATAATTTCGACAGTTGTCGTCCTTTCAAAAGTTACATAAAAAGGAGTTATATCAATTTAAACTTATAAATAAAAATTATAAATTCTTAGTATAATTCACTAACTCTCCAAATATATTTATAATTCTTATATCTAAGTTTTGATATAACTCCCTCTTTTTATTTTAAATTCCTTAACTAAATTCTAAATTTCAAATATATATTTAATTCTAAATTAATCTAAATCACAACTTCACTTTAAAATATAATCTATTTCTTTAATTTAAAATTACTTAAGTCTTTCTATAAAAATACTAATAAGTTAACTCTACTTAACTTCTATAGAAATTTCTTCTTCAAAATACATGCTCTTAACCTTTATTTTGCAAATACCTTTTTTCCCTTGAGTTCTTATCCAGAAAGCTGTTGCTCCACCAGAGATTCCAAACTTACTTGGTCCCATTATACTTAAAGGTCCATCTATTTCTACTTCAATAAAATCATTATTTAAGAAAAGAACCTCTCCTAAGTTATCTAAAAGTTTAACCACAATTCTAGTAGCATCATAACTTGTTTTTTCTAATGAAAGTTCTAAATCATCCGGTGTAACTTCTAACTTATTCATGCTTCTAAGCTCACCTATTTCTTTTGAAGCAACCTCTTTATTATCTATAAAGCCTTTTATTATTAAGGAGTTTTCCTTGTCTCCCCAACCTCCAGCTAATTTATAAACTAAAGACATTATTTTAAATACAGGTATATTTACTCTTTCACTAAATTCTTCAATATATTTAAAATCTTCTTCAGCTAAATTAGTTAAATTAGAATCTTTTAATTTATTTAATACAAAGTCTTTAATTTCTTTTTTTGCTTCTTCAGTAAGAGGTATTTCTGAATCCATAGATAAAATATGTGAAACCTCTATTGGGGGATGTGGTAAATTAGGAAACTTTTCTTTGTTAGGATAATAAGTATCTATATATATTCCATCTTTAAATATTTTTATATAATCACAGTTTGTAAGCACTGTAAATGGAAGTATTGCTCCTCCATCTCTTTCTCCCTTAGCCCCTAAAGTAATAGGCTCTAAAACCACACCATCTTCTACTTTCTTTTGGCTAGCATAGGAATAAGCTGCATACTTAGGATTTCTAAACATATCAGAAACTCCATGGTAACAAATTTTATCTCCTGAACCAAAGGAACTATGTGTATTATAATCAAAAGCACACCATCCTATGGCTCCACTTATTTCATCTAAGCCAAAGGATTCATTAATAACTCTCAAATGTCTATAAGCATGTTCAACTTTTTTACACTCTTGATCAAAACTTTTTGTTGGATACATATGCCCATTATACTCAGTTACTAAATAAGGAACTTTATCATCTTGTCCAGTTACTTCTCCTTGAGTTCTTAATACTTTTTCTCCACCACTGTGTATAAAATCATTCATTGTATAAACATCTTCTAGGAAATCACTATTTTCTAAGTATCTAACCCCACCAGTTTGTCTAATAGGATCTAAACTCTTTGCCATAGCATTAGTTTTCACATAAAACTCATGACTATCTTGAGACTCATTTATTCTAACGCCCCATAAAACTATGGAAGGTCTATTGTAATCTCTTTTTATCATTTCCTCTACATTTTTAATAGATTCTGCTTGCCAAGCTTCATCACCTATATGTTGCCAACCAGGTATCTCTTCAAAAACTAATAGTCCAATCTCATCACATTTTCTTAAGAAGTGTACTGATTGCGGATAGTGAGATGTTCTAACTATGTTAAGTCCTAATTCATATTTTAAAATCTCAGCATCCTTTTCTTGAACTCTTTGAGGCATAGCATATCCTACATATGGATAAGCCTGATGACGATTTAATCCAATAAGCTTTACTCTTCTTCCATTTAAATAAAAACCATCTGGTCTAAATTCAGCTTCTCTAAATCCAAAAGTATCTTTATATTCATCTATAACTTCTGAACCTTTTAATAACTTAACTTTTATTTCATAAAGCTTAGGATTTTCTATATCCCATAACTTAACCATATTTAATTGGTCTATTTCTATGTTTTTAATACTTTTTCCTTCTTCAATTGGTAACTTTGTACTTAAAGTTTCTTCAAAAATATCATCACCAAACTCTACAACAATTTCTAAATCATCTCTATGCTCTTCAAAATTATTTATTTCTATATCAAGTTCTAATCTTTTTTCTTCCTTTAAGCAATCATATGCCCTTGCATATAAATTATTTATAAATATAGGTTCAACTATTCTTAAGGAAACCTCTCTATATATTCCTCCATAGGTTAAATAATCAACAACATATCCATGAGGAGGTATATCAGGTCTTTCTGTGGAGTCAACAACAACTTTCAATATATTATCTTCATTAATTTTTAAAGCCTCAGTAATATCTATTGAAAAATTAGTGTAACCACCCTTATGTCCACCAACATGAATTCCATTTAAATATACCTCTGCAGCTATCATAACTCCTTCAAAATCTAAAAATACTTTTTTCCCTTTAATGCTATTATCAAATTTTAAAGTTTTAACATAAGTAGAAATAAACTGATATGATTTTTCATCAAAATAATTATATGGTAACTCTATATTTGTATGAGGTAAATCTACCCTTTCAAAATTACTAAAATCAAACTCATTTTTTAAATATTCACCTTTGTAATCATTTGCATAAAACCATTGATCATTGATATGAATTATTTTCCTCATAAATTCTCCTCCTAATTTTACGATTAATTCCATATAAATTTTAAGTTAATTATTACCATATATTAATTATACATGTTTTACTATGAACTTTCTTTTAATAAATTACAAACTTGAATAAAAACTAAAATTTTTCTAAAATAAAAACACTTTAACCACATTAAGATAATTCTTAACTTTAAGGTAAAGTGTCTTTATTTAATCATTTATTTTAAATTAAATTCTATTCTAATATTTTAAATTAAAATTTATACTAAATATAATATAAAAGGCTAATTTAATTTTCTTCTATTAATCTTTCTAATTTATCATTTAATAGATTCACCTTTAGACCTACACTATTTTCTTTTTCTTCTAATTTTCTTATTAAATTTAAAACCTTATTTCTAAAATCTTCAATCTTATATAGGGAATCATTGATTTCTCCTTGAACTGAAAAATCACTAAATATATTATCAAAGAAAATATCAAAGGTATAAGAAAATCCACTTATATTTAAGCCTTCATTAAATATAGAGGTATCTACATCCCCTAATTCCTTATTTAATCTATCTACTGAATAACTAAGCCTCTCCATATAAGTTTTAGCATCATCTATTCTATTATGTTTGATTGCTGAAGAAATCATTCCTCCTCCAACAATATCATATATTCCCCAATTCTTAGCACTCCTTAAGGATTTTAAGGTTTCTTCACTAATCATTAAGCAATTATTAGCTTCTCTTAAGGCTTCTGAAATTTCTGTCTTATTACTTAGTAAGTCCTTTATTTCATTTTCTATTTCAATTATTTCATCTCTTATATTTAGATTAAACTTTTTAACTAACTCTCTCTTTTCACTTATAAGATCTTTATACTTACCTTCAATATTAATTAACTGCTCTAATCTGTTGTTATTTTCTTCTACATCATACCTTAACTTTTCCACCTTAAACTTAAAGTTATCATACTTAAGTTTTGCCTCTAAATACTCTCTTTCTTCTTTTTCTAGTTTTTCATCCTTATTTCTTAATATATTAGATATTAAATTAGAAAAAGATAAACTCTTTAACTTTTGAACATCCTTAAGCTCCTTATTTAACCTCTTTTCAAGCTCTCCTAATTCTTTTTCCTTACTATTTAATTCATTTTCAAGTGATAAATTTCTCTTTTCAAGAATTTCCTTTAAGGCTATATTTTCTCGACATTCTTTTATTTTTTCATTTAAATCTTTAAGCATAACTACTTTTAGGGTACATAAAAATAAATCTTATAAAAATCTTCAGATAATATATTCATAAATTTTATATAAAACCTTTAATATGACCCTTTTCACCTCCCTAAAATCTTCTATATGTATTTAATACATTTTCAAATCAAACCCTAATATACTTATATCCTCATTTTTATTTAGCTTAATTATAATTCTTTTTAAGCTATATTAAATTAAAATAATCAAACCCATATTATTTATATAAATTTCTTTAGTAAGACTAATATTTAATTAAGGAACATTCAAACAAGCTATCTTTTTTATAATCACTCATATTAAATGGCAAATACATAATGAATATTCCTAATACAAAAATAAAATATGCAAAAATTGATGTTGTAATAATATTACTTTCAACATTTATAATATTAAGTATTTCATATCCATTTGGAGGATTTAAAAAGGCATAATTTGCATCAAATAAATAATTTGCTATAAAAGCACAAATTGCAAATATAAAAGAAAAAATAATTGCCTGTTTTACATTCTTACTTTTCACTTTAAATTCCTCTATTAATATTAGATATAATGATGCTATCAATAAAAAATAATGTCCTATAAAAAATGTATAGTAAGTTATATGTGGAAAAATATAAGAATTAGTTATAGGTATAATTAATGCTCCTATAGCTCCTATTGTTCCCCAAAAATAAGCTATTGATTTTGCAAAATCATTCTTCTTCCATATTAATCCTATTGCTGCCATAATTATTGCAATTCTACATGGATACAAAGGTAAACTTTCCTTCAAATAAAAATTAGGGAATCTAGAATACCATATTGCTAAAAAGATTTGAGTTGATATTAAAATAAGTGCTGTAGTTATTTCAAATGCTCTTCTATATTTCCACTTTTTTATTTTTTCTTTAAATATAATTGCTATAAATATGGTTATTACTACACATAAAATAATCTTAAAATGTAAAGATGAAAATAACGGGAAAGTATAATCATCTGTTTTTATCCTAAATATTTCATTGCTAAACTCTAACAATCTATTCAAAGTATTCTCCCTACTCAAAAATATTATGCTGAGTAGTTTCCTCCTTTTTAACTTTATTTTTAAACCTATTCTAAAACTCTATAAATTTATATGCCTTTTAGAATTTATACTCATATTCTTAATAATCCCTTATATAATCACATCCTTATTTAATAAACTTATTTTTAAATTATATTATCTATTTTATCATATAAAAAACAAATTATTTCTTAATTTATTCTTTAAAATATCTTCTTTATTATAAAAAATTAAAGCTACTAATTTTATTACTTAAATCATATGTGCATAAAATTAGTAGCTTTTTATTCCTATTATTTGCTTATTTTTAATATTATTTTTATTTATATACTTTATTAAATATTATCTTTTAAATAAAACTTACAATATATTTATTTAATACTTGTTTTAGAATTTTTATTAAATAATTAATTATTGTTCGTAAAAATTATAATATATTTATTTAATGCTCTTAAATTCAAAGCCTTTACTTTGTAAGTACTCTATTATTCTTGGTAAAGCCTTAACTGTTTCTTCTTTTCCATAAGTATCATGCATTAAAACTACTACATTGTCTGCATTAGGGCCTAAGTCTTCTACACTTTTCTTAGCAAATTCAACTAATTCATCTGCATTTTTCTTTTTCCCTTCTGCATCTCCATTTAAGGCATTCCAATCAATGTTTTGTATTCCCTCTTGAATCATTTTTTCCTTCATAGGTGTTCTATCTTGCCAAGACCAGTATCCACCTGGGAATCTAACTACTTTTGTTGAGAAATCTTCACCTAAGACTTCTTTCATTAAGTTTTCATTCTTATTTATATCTGACATTATGTTATTTACATTCATCTTTCTATTAGGATAAAGATATTTGTAATCGTGACTATATGTATGATTTCCTATAGCATGTCCATTTTTAACAATCTGCTTTAATAATTCTTTTGATTTATCTCCAGCACTTATAGAATTTCCTGTTACAAAGAAAGTTCCTTTTATATTATATTTATCTAAAATCTTTAAAACCTCTGGCGTATTAGTTGTTGATGGACCATCATCAAAAGTTAAATACGCTATCTTTTTACCATCTTTTCTAACTGGATATTGTAATGTTCCCTTTAAAAGACCATTAGTGTACTCTGATACAACTTTCCCATCCTCAGCATTTGGATCTTTATCAAAAGGTAAATACTCTAATTCATTTGTCTTTGCCTTATCTTTACCTTCTGTATTTTTTTCATCTGTTGTATCTTTAGCTTCTACAGCTTCTTTATTTTCTGTGGCCTCAACCTGCTTTTTGTTTAGTGAATTACATCCTACAAAAGATCCTAAACATATTAACACACTAAGAATAAGACCCATTTTCATTATTTTCTTCATATATTTATCCCCCGTATAATTGATTATCGCAAATTTATTATATAAAAATAAAAAATATAAAAAAATACAAAATAGAAACAAACAGTTTAAATTTTTTTTACTTTTTAATGTTATTTTAAAGAATAAAATATTTAAAGTAAAAATTTAATACTCAATTAATATCTTAACATACTTTCCTAAAATAAATTAAATAAAAAATAAAAAGCCACTAATTTAAGCAGCTTTTTAGACGGTTGCCCATGCCATGTAATAGTCATCTTCATTATCCTTATTAAAATTGACCTTAACAACCTTATAAGAACTATCATTACAGCAACAAGTCATTTTATTACCATATTCATCATAGGTTCCTTTTTCGTAATATTCTTTTAAAGAAATAAAATCATATCCTAAGGAATGTACTATATCTTTTAAATTTTCTACTCCAGTTCCTCTTATACCTAGCTCCCTTATTACATCGCATTGACACTCTTCACATAGTGTCATGGCATACAAGTTTAGCTCATCATCATAAAGAACTAACTCTACAGTACCATATTTAGTTAATAAATTTTTAAGGTTTTCTTTAAACATAAAATTCTCCCCCTTAAGTATAAACATATCATTACATTTATATCCTATAAGTAAAGATTTCATACATTAATTAACTTATGTATCTTAAAATTTATTATACTCCTCTACATTTTCTCAATCAAACCTACATAGAAAGCTTAAATCAGTAAAATTAATCAATATTCTTATTCAAACTAATATTTGTTTACTTTTATACTAAAAATACAAATTTTCTTTTAATAACTCTTTTATTTACTTTAAAATTAAATATTTAAACATATTTATTTACTTTTATAATAAGCTTTATTAATTTTCTTGGGTAATTTAAAGAATATTAAAACATATTTGCTTTTATACTTAATTTTATAAATTTACATAGAATTTATTACACAAAAAAACTTTAAATTATTTCTTCTTAAATAGTGCTTTTACCTCTCTTTTTACAACATCAAAGAAACTTAATGACTTAACTATACGATTTGCATCAACATATTTTCTAACAGTACGAAGTACTTTCTTTGTGTCTTTAGAAGAAAATGAATATGTACCATTTTTCTTAGTTTTAATTGCATATCGTGGAATCCACTTTCCTTTGAACATCACTGATGCAATTACATAGTCAACTTCTTCCCAAGGAATTTGAATAAACTTTCTATAATCATTAGAGTTATAAAATTCAAATCCTTTATCACCAATCATTATTTGTCCATAATCAGCAAGACCTGAAAAAGATGTTGCATCAACTACTAAATCCACTTTTGTATTAAGTGATTGAACCATAGATCTACCTCTTTTCTAATTAAATATATAAACTTATTTTACTTAATTATTTCTTTTCAAAATAAATAGTTCTTATGAAAATTTTTTATAAAGGCTCTTTTAGCCTTTTTATTTTTAAGAAAAGCCTAGGCTAAGTAAAATATTATACTAACCTAGGCTAAATAAAAATATTACATTAATCCTATTACGTGGAAAACAATACCGATTACGAATAAAGCAAGAATAATTACAATTGGAGATACTTTCTTTTTAAGTAACCACATACAAAGGAATGTTAATAATAATCCTGCAAGACCAGGAATTAATGAATCTAAGTTTCCTTGTAATGTTGTAACTTTCTCAGCAGTTAAAGATAATCCAGCTGATTGTTGTAATAAGGCTTCCTTAATACCTTCTGCACCTGCTGGAAGGCTATTCCAATCAATATAAGCACCTGGGCTTAATTGAACTGTTGATACTACTGGAGCAAATTTAATAGATACCCATCTATTAACTAGTGATCCTAATATAAACATACCAAGTATAGATGCACCTTTTGTAATATCTTGTAATAAGTTTCCTGATAAGTCCTCTGTAATACGAGAACCAGCTTTATAACCAAATTCTTGTGTGTACCAAGTAAATGCCATACGGATAATATTCCAACCTAAGAAGAATATTATTGGTCCTAATATGTTACCAGCCATAGCAAGTGAAGCACCTAATGCTCCTAATATAGGTCTAACAGTAAACCAGAATACAGGGTCTCCGATACCTGCTAAAGGTCCCATCATACCAACTTTAACCCCTTGAATAGTTACATCATCTACTTGAGCTCCATTTGCACGATCTTCTTCTAATGCTAATGTTACACCAATGATAGGTGAAGCTACATATGGGTGAGTGTTGAAGAATTCTAAGTGACGTGTTAATGCCGCTGATCTTTCTTCTTTAGTTTTGTATAATTTTTTGATTGCAGGAATTAATGAGAATGCCCAACCACCATTTTGCATTCTTTCATAGTTCCAAGATCCTTGAATGAAAGTTGAACGCCACCAAATAGAAAGACGATCTTTTTTTGTTAATTTTAAATTTTTCTCCATTTTCGTCTTCTCTCCCTTCTTAGTATCTATCGATAATATCGCCTACTGGATCTCCTATGTTTGATCCACCATTACCTGAGCCACCTTTTTTGCTAAGTGCTAAGTAAATAAGAGCTAAAGCTACACCAATTGCACCTAATCCTATAAGTGTAAGTTGAGGAATAGTTGCTAATACAAAACCGATTGCAAAGAATGGCCATACTTCTTTTGTTGCCATCATGTTAATTACCATTGCGTAACCAACAGCTACTACCATTCCACCACCTACTGCTAAACCATCTGTTAACCAAGCAGGCATAGAAGCAAGTAATGCGCTTATTGGACCAGCACCTATTAATAAAATTAATGCAGCTGGTAATGCTATACGTACACCTTGCATAAGAATAGCAATGAAATGCCACATTTCAACTTTTCTTATATTACCTTCTTTAGCAGCAGCATCCATAAGATGTACAAATGCTGTAGCTATTGTACGACAAATAATTGTTAATAATAATCCAGCAACAGCTAGTGGAATTGCTATAGCGATAGCTGAAGATATTCCCGCTTGCCCTTCGCCACTAAGAACTAAGATAATTGCAGCTGCAACAGATGCTAATGCTGCGTCTGGTGCTACGGCAGCACCTATGTTTGCCCAACCTAAAGCGATCATTTGAAGACTACCGCCTAGGATTAAACATGGTATTAAATTACCTGTAACTAAACCTATTAAAGTACAAGCAACTAATGGTTGATGAAATTGGAATTCGTCTAGGATCCCTCCCATACCAGCTAAGAATGCAATAATAATAACTAATATTATTTGAATTATATTTAAATCCACTGTTATTAATCCTCCTTTTCATTAAAATAACTTATTTATATTAAATCAAATTATTTTAATTTATTTAATTCCTCTTGTGCTTTTTTAAGAATTTCATCCATATTTCCTTTTGTATCATTTGGAACTTTACGAACATCAAAATCTAATCCAGCTTCTTTAAGTTTATTAAAAGTGTCAATATCTTCTTGATTAAAAGCAAGTACTTTATTTGGTTGAACCTTACCTGGAGAGTGAGCCATAGAACCAACATTAACTGTCTTTATAGGTACTCCTCCCTCTACTGCTCTAAGTACATCTTCTGGGTTTTCAAAAAGAAGTAATGCACGCTGTCCTCCAAAGTGTTGATCATCTTTTGCAAGCTTAATCATTTGACTAACTGGAACAGTATGCGCTTTAACTCCAGGAGGAGCTGCTTGTTGAATCAATTTCTTACGAAGTTCATCTTTAGCTACATCGTCTGATACAACAATAATTCTTGTTGGTTTTACAGTTTTTGTCCAAGCAGTTGCTACTTGACCATGAAGTAAACGTGAATCAATACGTGCCAAAACGTATTCAAAAGAGCCAGGCGCACCTACATTGTTAGATTGTTGAACAGAATCTGTAGTAGCTTTAGTAGACTCTTCAGGTTCTAATGATTCAGGCTTAACTTTAACTCCTTCTCTAGCTGACTTTAGGATATTAGCAGCAATTTCTTGTGCTGATTCCATTGAGAAACGAGAAGCATAAGCTTCAATAACCATTGGTAAATTCATACCAGCTACGATTGCCCATTTGTCTTTATGTTCTTCAACTAGGCTATCTGCTTGGTTAAATGGTGTTCCACCCCATAGATCAACTAAGAATAAAACCTCATCTTGATTATCAAAGGAAGCGATTGCTTCTTTCATTTTTGCTCTAATATCATCAGGTCCTTCACTCGGCATTAATGTAACAGCTTTTACATTTTCCTGTTCTCCAAAAATCATTGAGCCAGATTGTAATATGCCTTTAGCAAATTCCCCATGACTAGCAAGAATAATTCCTACCATATGTATACCTCCTATTTTTTTATTCTTTAAGACAAATTTTTCACTTTATCTTACGTTAATTTTACAATTTTTACATCAGTTTTACAAGCCTTATGTAAATTTTAAACATATATATATTTTGCAAAAATACAAATTCTATTAAATAAATAATACCTCTTTAAGCAAGTATTTATCTATATAATGAACATTTTTATCACTTATGATAATATATTAAACCATTTTAAAAAATTTTCAAAAAATTCAAACTTTATTTTGACAAATTATAAAAGAAGTACCCCTATTAATTATACTTCTTCTATATTTTTTCTATTCATTTTACATTTTTTCTATTTTAATCTTTCAATCAAAAATCTAACCACTGCATCATCATTATTATTGCCAATAATCCCCGTAGCTATGGCCTTTAACCCAGCTGAAGCATTTTCTAAAGCATAACATTCATCTGCAATTTCAAACATAGGAACATCATTTTCTCCATCACCAAAAGTTATAACTTTACTATGTTCTACATAATCCGCCAAAAATTTTATTCCATTAGCTTTTGAAGCCTCCTCATTATATACATCTAAGAAAAAAGCTCCTTCGTTATATATATCTTTATAACAATTACCAGTAACACCTTTTATTTTCATTATCTTCTCAAATAATTCATGGGCTATAAGTTTATTATCTTCAAAAAACACAAAATTTATTATTTGATTATCATCTAAAATATCTAAATAATTTTCAACTTTTTTAAAAGACTTAAGTTTTTTATTGCACCTTTCCTCATAATATTCTCTCTCAAAATCATAAGTAAAATCTTTATGATAAACCCATAGATAATCATCTTTTATCCCATAAAGAAAGAATGTTTTGTTATATTCTTGAAGTATTTTGATAATCTCTTTGACACTTTCTTTGTCTATTTCTTTAACATCTATATATTTTTTCTTTTCAATATCAAAAATTACAACTCCATTCATAAGAACGACAGGTGTTTTTATAGCTATTCCATCTAAAATATCTGAAACAGTAGCTGGACTTCTAGCTGTTGCAATTGCAAAATTAACCCCTGTGTTTATAAGTCTATTTAATTCCTTTTTAGAATAATCTGATATAACTTGATCCCTATTTAATAAAGTTCCGTCTAAATCTGAAACAAATAACTCCATTTACTACCTCTTTCTATAATGTCCTAAACATTAATTACCTTTTTTATCTAATATACAATATATCTAAATATTATTCAAAGGAGTATATGAAAAGCCATTTATTAAAGTAATTATCTTTAAATAAATGACCTTTGAAAACTTCTATTTATTTTATTTTCTTATTTAATGATGTTTCTATTATTAAATCTATAAATTTTGAATATGATATTCCTCTAGATTCTGCACTTTGTGGAAATAAACTTGTAGCTGTCATACCAGGTAATGTATTTACTTCTAGTATATATGAAACTCCTTCTTCTGAAATTATCATATCCACTCTAGCATAAACTTCACATTTTAATACTTCAAAAGTTTTTAAAGCCATTTCCTTAACTTCATCATATAAAGATTTTTCTAACTGAACTGGTAAATGTTCTGCTCCATTAGCTGCATACTTTTGCTTATAATCATAAAAATCTGCTTTGCTCTTTATTTCAAGAATAGGGAAAAGTTCTCCATTAAATATAGGACAAGTAATTTCTCTTCCTTTTACAAAGGATTCAATTATTACTTCTTCATCATATTTTAATCCTTCCATAACAGCATCTTTTATCTCTTCTTTTTTATAAACCTTAAAGGTAGCTACACTTGATCCACCATTGTTAGGTTTAACAAAAACTGGATAGCCAATTTCCTCAATCTTGTCATAATCTATTTCCTCTATAGACTTCACAGTTATCCATTTTGCTGTTCTTATGTTTTCAGCTTTTAAAACCTTCTTACTTAGATTTTTATCCATGCATAAAGAACTACTTAAAGCTCCACATCCTGAATATGGTATATCCATTATATCTAAGAAAGCTTGAACTGTTCCATCCTCCCCAAATTTACCATGTAGTGCTAATAAAGCAAAATCTAACCCTTTAACTTTTTCTAAGATATCTCTTTTATTATTTATAATTATTTTAATAACTTCATACTTTTCTTTATCTATATGATTAAAAATTGATTCTCCACTTGCTAAAGAAACTTCTCTCTCTGAAGAAATTCCTCCCATTATTATTCCAACCTTCATATTATTGTCCTCCAACTATAATTATTATAAGTAAATCCAAATTTAACTCTATAATATTATTATAGAATTTTTGCATATAAAGGTAAGAACCACATAGCCTTTAATTTTATATAATGGTGGCCTAATAAAAAATGATATTAGATAGAATATAAAATATTTAAATCTATCTAATATCATTTATAATTAATTATTTAGTTTATCTATCTAGCTGTTCTTACTGTTATTGTATCTCTTTTTGAAATTTCTCCATTAGAATACTTAGCAGCAACTTTAAAGTTATAAATTGTATGTCTGTTTAACTTTCCAACTGTAAATTCAGTTTGATCTGCTGAAACTTCTCCAACTTTCTTATTATCCTTATAGATTATATATCCATCTAATCCATAAGTATTTTCTGGTGAATCCCAAGCAAGACTTACACTCTTCTTTTGAACATCTACTGTTCTTAAGTTAGTAGGTGCTTCATTTTCTATTTTCATTTCTATTTCGCCAAAACCTGAATATGGAACTTCAATTCTTCTAGCCTTCTTGCCTTCTGATTTAACTTCTAATGTTAGTACTCCACCCTCTGGATTAATAGATATTCTATCTAAAATAGCTGTATCTCCCCCTTTGGCTACTGGAACACTAACCTTATCTGGGAATATTGAATCCTTGTCATTAAATATGCTTACAATATCTCCAGCTTCTAAATCCTTTATTTTTAAAGTACCATAATTGTGATTTTCTCCATTCATTCCTGGTGCCTTGTAAGGAGTTAATTCAAATCTTTCTGGAACCTTTGAATATTCCCAATTTTCTCCTTCAAAAGCAGCACTCATTCTTAAACTTTCTCTCTTACCTTCTTCAACTGTTCCATAGTAAACTCTTCCACCATCTTCACCAAAATCTAATCCTTCAAATTTAGCTTCTCCATTAGAGTCTATAGTAGCTGTAGCAAAAGGAGTTTCATCATTTAATCCCTTATAAAGATTAACAGTTTGTCCTTCTTTACCTCTTGTAAATAATACAGAGTCATTATCCCCTTTATTATTTTTAGCATTTACAAATCTCATTGGAATCTCAGTTGTTTGATCTGTAAATGTTTCCTCATATAATTGGAACTCGTATATTCTTATAGCTGCCCAAGGTGAATTTCCTGAATTATCAATTCTAAGTCTTAGATGCTGTGCAACTATTGGATTTTCTAGATTTCTATCAGTAATAGCATCCTCATTTCCAGTTACAACATCAACCTCTTGATAAGTTTGTCCTCCATCATATGAAACTTCTAAAGCAAAATCTTTTGTATTCATATCTTTTGCTTCTCCACCAGCTTCAGCATGTTTAACAACCCATCTTTGAATATTTTTTGGCTCTCCTAAGTCAATTGTTAACCAACCATCCTTAGCTCCAGCGGCACACCACTTACTATTATTATCTACTTTTCCATCAACGGCTTTAAGACCTGGTTCTGCAGCACCCTCTGCACTAGTTTGAACTGATTTATATAAGGCAAGGTTTTCATAAACCTTTTTATCTGGAATTTGTGTAGCATCATGAGGAATTCCCCAATTAAATGTTACTCTCTTTCCTTCTCCTCTATTGTAATTTACATCTACAGGAACTACTTCAATGTCAAACTCCATTTCTTCTCCATATCTCTCAAACTCTTGAACATAGTAAGCATCATTTGGAGTTGCTCCCATAAGCTCTCTAGATCCGTCTGGCTTAATTCTGTATATTTCATAGAATGCTAAATCATCTTCATTTCCTGATTCTAATCCATTCCAGTAAATTCTAGCCTCTGCACTATTTGAATTATGAACCATTGTTTCTTCTAAAATAACATCACTATTTTTTAGTCCTTTATTATTTTCAGCAGTTTCTTCTATGGAGATTTGTCCTACATTTATCTTAAAGTTTTCAACATCTTGACCACTTTCAAACTTTAATGATATTGCAGAAATTGTTTTTCCAACATGGTCACCTAAAGGTATTTTAACCTCTGTCCATTCTCCATTACTATTTTTATTTACATCAAAGAATGTAAAGTTTTCTTCATCATAATTTTCTCCAAAACATAATCCTACTTTCATGTTTGGAGCTGATTCTGTTTTATAAACAATTGATAATTCTGTTGAGTTATTCTCTATATTTAAATCAGTGCTGTATAACTTAATGTGGTTTGGATTTGCGGCCTCTAACTTACCTTCAACCTTTAATGAACTTCCTCCATTGTATGCAGTTTTAAAGTCAAAATCTGGAGTAAGTTTTGAACCATTTGATTCAACTATCCATCTCCAAGTTGGTAAATATTCTTGCATTGCTCTATTGTTCCACTCTTCATCCCTTGAAAGTGAACCATCTATATAATAATCTTCCCCATGTCCTAAATTAAAGTTTGTCACAAATGGTAAATCATTTATTGCTGATCTATCTGGAACATAGTTAGCTAATCCTGTCCAATCTTGCTCTGTATCTGATTTTGATGGGTCTCCTGTTGGTCCTACCCAGAATTTTTGATCATGCTTATAGAAATCATAAACATCCTTAGCCATTGAGAATGTTGAGTTTGGAGTATACATAGCTAAAGAAAGTCTAAGCTTTCCATTCTCATCTAATAAGTAATCATCATTAAATGGAGTATTATATGCATTTTGTTGAACATCTAATCCTGCATAAACATCAAAAGGACTTCTTCCTAATGATTTAGCAGTATTAACTGTAGTCTCTATTTTTTCTGGAGTCCAATTATAATTTAAAAAGAATTCGTCAGTTGTTCTATTTTCTCCATTTTGGAAGAAAGCAGCATTCTTATCATTTAAAGCATCTTGCCACTTAACATTTCCATCAACAGTCATAGAATCATACCAACCTATAACCATATTTGGAGCTTTCTTTTTGATATACTCAAGCATTTCTACCATTCTATCTGCATCATCTTTTACACAGCCATAGGATTCTTGGTTAAAGAAATATCCATCAAATCCATAATACTCAGCTATTTCAATCATTTTGTCTGCAACTGGGAAGTTTCCATTCTTATCTTTTTGAAGGAATGCTCTTACTTGTTCAACATACCCTTCTCCTGGCCCCCATGGAAATCCTATTGTAGCTAAAACTGGAACACCATTTTTATGTGCATTATCAACTACGTCTGGTGTTGGAAGTGCAAATATTCCTCTACTTGATCCGCCCCAATAAACATATGAATTTACATACTGCCAATATGAAAACACATAAGCATCCATTGAATCACTACCTTGTGATGGTGCTCTATCAACATATGGATTAGTTAAAGCAACATTCATTATTTTAGCTTCTGGATTAGCATTTTCATTTACAATGTCTCCCATAAACCTATCTTTAAGCTCAATGCTTGCTCTATTATACTTAGCATCTGGATCACTTTCCGGTGTCCAATTTAATAAAGTTTCAATGCTATAAACTTCTCCTAATGGTGCTAATGATTCTTTTTGATCATATGGCACATTTGGTGAAGCCTTAACTTCTAATCCTCTAAAACTAATTAATGATGTTGTTACTGATGCCATGCACAAAACTGCTAGCAAACGTTTACTCATAATGCCTCTTTTTCTCATTTCCCTTTTCCCCCTAAAATCTAGTGTTAATTTTATGACTTTATATTTATATTCGGTAAAATCATATAATATGACAAAAAAATAAAACTTTTTTTAGAAAAATTTTATTTTTTCAAATTCATTCCCTCTTTATTGGAAAATATTGTTCTAATATGTTTAAATTGGTTCAAAATAGTAATATAATTATAAATATATTATTGTTTAAATATTACTTGTTATTTAATATTCCTAAAATTAAATTTAAGTTTTTATTTAATATGTAGATTTATAACAAAGCAATATTGTTAGATTTAATCTTTATTAACTAAAAAATAATATTTCATATACGCTTATTTTTTATTGCTAAAGTTTTCTATAATAAAAGTTTAGTAATAAAAAGTAAGTGTGAAAGGAGAAAATATTATGGTTTTAATTCTTATTCTTATAGTTGGATTAATATTTTTATTTGTAGGTCTTTATGTATTTAAAAATAAGAAATTTAAACTTGGATATTATCTTTTCTACTTCAAAAGAATTGAAAACTACTATGATGTGAACCAAATAAAAAATAAAGATCATATTGCAGACTTAATAGGTATAACATTTATAATTATTGGTACCATTTTAGTTTTAACAGAGTGTGTATTTTTTGTTTTTAAATTTGAAGATGCTTATTTATTAATACCTCTTGTAGGTTGCTTTATATACTATGTATCAGAAATGTTTGAAATCAATAAAAAAATAAGTTAAGTAATATTTAAATAAGCAAAAATAGTTGCTTTTATTTAGCAACTATTTTTGTTATCCATCTAGATTTCATATAATTTATATTAATATCAAATACGTTTCTATAATGTAATTACCTACAAAGAATTAGTAATACAATCTTTAAATGTTTTATTTAAGAAACAATTATAAATATATATTATCCCTAAATTAACTCTACAAGCTTATCCTTGCCATCATAATTTCATCGATATATTCTCCATTTTTCAAAGCTGACTTTACCTTTATTCCCTCTTCTTTAAATCCAAACTTCTTATATAAGTTTATTGCTTTATAATTATCCCTAAATACACATAATTCCAACCTTATAATATTAAGACTTTCGCTTAAATTTATTAACTTATCCATTAATAAACTTCCTATGCCTTTATTTTGATAATCACTATTGACCATTAATGTTATTACTCCAACATGTTTCTTTCTTAAATTACCATGATTCATTAATATTCCTAATCCTATAACTTTTCCATTTTCTTCAGCAACATACCAGTACTGATTCTTGTCCCTATTTATAATCTTTTCCTTAATTAATTCCTCTTCCTCATCCTTATTGGACAATATATTCTCCATAACTCCAGTCATTTTTCTAATTTTACTAATTTCTTTATAATCTTCTATCTTAATATCTCTAATCCTTAAACTCATAAATTATCCTCTCTACTTTTTATAATAAGTCAATTTAAAAATTAATTAATATACTTATACCTTTATTTCATACTAATTAATAAATATACTTTTTAATATATCTACATTTATAGATATTACACTCCATCTAAATTCCAATTTAAACCAATTAAATATTATTATATCATATTAAGTATTTCATTAATCATAAAAACTTTAATAAATAAAATAAATCTTAGAGAATATTCTCTAAGATTTATTTTTATTAAACTATACTTATACTATTATTAGAATTACATTTATATTTTAAAAATTATCATCTTAATTTTACAACATATCATAAGTTACACAGACTGGTCTTTTATTTCTTGGATCCTCTATAATTTCTGCATCTATATTAAACAGCTCTTTAAGATTTTCTTTTGTCATAACTTCGTATGCTGTACCTTGGCAAGCTATTTTTCCTGCTTTCATACCTATCATATAATCGGCAAATCTAGCAGCATTATTAAGTTCATGAATAACCATAACTATAGTTGTCCCATGCTTCTCATTCAATTCCTTAAGTAAATTTAAAATCTCTAATTGATGGGCTAAATCTAAATAAGTTGTTGGCTCATCAAGTATTAATATATCTGTTTGCTGTGCTAAGGCCATAGCAATCCAAACTCTTTGTCTTTGCCCTCCAGATAAATCTTCTATGTCTCTTTCCCTAAATTCAATTAATCCTGTAACCTCTAAAGCCCATTGAATTATATTTTTGTCCTCTTTTTTTAATTTACCGAAACCTTTTTGATGAGGGAATCTTCCATAGGCTATTAACTCTTCAACAGTAAGCCCATTAGGTGCTTGAGGACTTTGAGGTAAAACTGCCATAACCTTTGCTAACTCCTTAGCACCCTGCTCTTTTATGTTTTTTTCATTTATATATATTTCCCCACTTTTAGGAGTTAAAATTCTAGCTATTGTTTTTAGCACTGTAGATTTTCCACATCCATTTGCACCTATTATTGTAGTTATTTTCCCCTTTGGTATCTTTAAGTTTAAATTTTTAACTATATCTAAACTTCCATATGAAATATTTAAATTATCAGTAGTTATACAATTCATAATTATCTCCTTCTACTTTCGTGAAAACTTTTAATTATAAGATTTTAAAATACTTGTTACTTTAATTCTTATATCTTATTTAAAATAAATTTATCTAAGATGAAATTTACTTTTAATTGCCTTTTATTTATAAATATTAATTTATGCCTAGGTATATAAATATCTATTTTGATAACATTAAATAAATAAAATATGGAACTCCTATTATAGATACGATTATACCTACTGGCATTTCCATTGGTGCAATTAAATTTCTTGCTATAGTATCTGACACTAATAATATTAAACTTCCAATAAGGGATGCTACAGGAATTAATTTCTTATGCTTTGGCCCTATTAATTTTCTTGCTATATGAGGAGATACTAAACCTAAAAAACCTATGCTACCTGCAACGGATGTAGCTACCCCTGCTAATATAACTGCATATATAATTAGTTTTCTTCTTTCTTTTTCTACTTCAATCCCTATACCTGTGGCAACTTCGTCTCCTAAATTTAATCCGTCTAAATATCTTGATTTATATATAGTTAAAGCCATAAATATAATTATAAATGGTAATATTGCTAATACATATTTCCAACTTGCTCCCCATATGCTTCCTGATATCCAAGCCATAACTCTATTAAATTCTTGAGTGGTAAATCTTAACTGAAATATTGTTAATAAGGATGTAAAAGCTATATTTATACCTATACCTATTAATAATAGTCTTGATGAATTTATTCCATTCTTCCATGCTAATATGTATATTAAAAATGCTCCAAATATAGCTCCACTTAAAGCTACTATAGGCATAGTAAAAATAGTTAAATTACTTACACCATCATATACATTTCCATTCATTATGTATATATAAACTACAACAAATAAAGCCGCTCCTGAATTTATTCCAAGTATTCCTGAATCAGCTAAATCATTTTTAGTAACCCCCTGCAGGATTGTACCCGCAGTTGCTAAAGCTGTTCCTACTAATATTCCTATTACTATTCTAGGAAGTCTAAGCTTAAATATAGCTATTTCATTACTTTTTGTACCTTGTCCAATTAAAGTTTTAATAACTTCTCCTGGCTCTATTGAAAGTGAACCCATGTTTAAACTTATTAAGAAGGTAATAAAAATTAAACCTATTAAAATTCCCGTTACCCATATAAATTTATGGTTCTTTTTTATATTCATAAATTACTTACCTCCCTTTCTAACTAAGTATATAAACACTGGAACTCCTAATAAGGCAGTTAAAGATCCTATTGGTGTTTCATAAGGAGGATTTATAATCCTTGCTAGTATATCACTATACACTAATAAAACAGCACCTAATATCATTGAGCTAGGTATTATATATCTATAATCAGATCCTACTATTCCTTTGCATATTTGAGGAATTATTAATCCTACAAAGACAATATTACCAGCTACTGAAACAGAAGCACCTGTTAGACATATAACTATCATTATGGATATAAACCTTACAAGATTAGTTTTTTGTCCAAGTCCTATGGCTACTTCTTCTCCTAAACTCAAAATTGTTATTCTAGGTGACATAATCATGGCCCCAATAAATGCTATTCCTCCAATTAAAGATAATAAAATTACCCCTCCCCATTTAGCACTTACTAATCCACCTGATACCCAGAAACTTAACTGTTGAGATAAATTAAAATACATTGATATTCCCATTGCTAAGGATATAAGTAAAGTTCCTAAGGCTGTTCCTGCAAGAGCTAACTTAACAGGATCAACTTTTCTAGATGCTCTAGAGCTTATAAAATATACTAAAAGACCACTTATACTTGCTCCTAAAAATGCAAAAATCATAAGAGCAAAGCTATTTATAACTAAATTAGGATATATTCTTTGTAAAACAAATGCTACAGCTATCATAAATGTAGCTCCTTGAGTTATACCCATTACAGAAGGTTCTGCAATTGGATTTCTAGTTATTCCTTGCATAATGGCACCAGCTACGGCTAAAAATCCTCCTACTAAAGCTGCTGCAAGTGCTCTAGGTATTCTTACATCCCTAATTATATTAGTATTTATATCTGCATCATTTGTAAAAATAGCATTTATTATCATAGAAAAATCAATTTCTTTTGCCCCTATAGATATAGATAGAATGATTCCACTAAGCAAAAGTAATAAACCTATAAACATTAATCCATAAGCCAAGGTCCTTTTCCTTCCTATTTTCATAAGTTGTCCTCCTTAAAGTATCACCAAAATTTCTATTTTAACTTAAATAGTGGGGCTGTATCCTTATATTTTGATACAGCCCCTACTAAAAATTTTAATTATTTTACAAGTTCATTTTTTATTGACTCTAATAAAAGTTCTCTTCCCATTGGGTTATAAGCTTGGCTAAAATATGGACTTACATCAAGTATTGTTACATTTCCATTCTTAACAGCTCTCATTTCATTCCAAACACTATTTGACTCTAAATCAGCTTTATCTGATTCTGTTCCTAAAACTATAATATGATCTGCATCTATTTCAGTAAGTCCTTCAAGTGTAACTGTAGGTAATGTTATGCTATCTTGTTCTGGCATTTTACTTGGTTGAGGTAATCCCATATCACTCTTTAAAATTGTGCCTATTCCACCTTCAGTAAATACCATGAATTGACCTGAAGAAGCTAAAACAGATAAATAAGTTCCATCACCATTTGCTTTCTTTATTTCCTCTCCAACTTCTTTTGCTTTTTTATAATAATTATCTAACCAATTTTGTGCTTCCTCTTCTTGATCAAATAATTTTGCTATCTCTTTAAACTTAGCTTCCCAATCATTTGCATTATCATTAATTATAACTGTTGGAGCTATTTCTGCTAATTGATCATATATTTTCTCTTGTCTAGGTGACATTATTATTAAGTCTGGCTCTACTGATAATATCCCTTCTATATCAGCAGTATCCATCATAGAATGACCAACTATTTTTGTATCTTTTAACGTCTCAGCCATATATGCTGGTACTTGATCAGTTTTATATGAGTCTACATTTGCCGTAGCTACAGGAGTATGTCCTAATAAAACTAACTCTTCTGAACTTCCTGAAATGTCTACTATCTTTTTAGGATTAGCTGGTATCTCAACTTCTCCTTTTACAGATTGAACAATCCTTTTTTCATTACTAGTGTTGCCCTCTTCACTAGTTTTACTATTAGAACATCCTACAAACATTCCAACCGTAAGTGTTGCAATCCCTAAAATCGCTAATTTTTTAAGTCCTTTCATCTTTAGTCCTCCTAATTTCCTTATTAGATTACCCTCGACCCCCATCAATGATAATCATTTTCATATAAACATGATTTATTATATCATCAGATTCTGCCTAGTCAATATAATTATCAAAAATTTCACAACTCCAATTTTTACCTACATATTATTGTAATAGTTCCTTAACATTTAAATCATAATTATGTAAGTTATATATGAGATAATAAGCTTAAGGATAAAATTTATATTAATTCAAAGAATAAACATAGGAAGTGATTATTTGCTAAAGAAGAAAATTTTAGTTGGAATATCTATTTTAATAGGGCTACTTATCCTAGTCTTCCTTATTTTTGAAGTTTTTTTGACATATAAAATGATGAATTTTAAAGATATAAATCAACTTAAGGATGTAGAATATGAAATAATTTTAGGTGCAGGATTATATGGAGACAAGCCAAGCCCAATTTTACAAGAAAGATTAGAAGAAGGCTTGAAATACTTAGAATTACACCCTAATACTAAAGTAATAGTTTCAGGTGGACAAGGAAGTAACGAGCCAATACCAGAATCTGAGGCTATGAAAAATTTTCTTGTTAATAAAGGAATTAATCCTAATAGAATTATAGAAGAAGATAAATCTAAATCAACCTTTCAAAATTTAGAATTCAGTAAAAAAATTCTTGAAGAAAGACATGCTGATAAAGATGAAGTGTTAATAGTAACAAGTGATTTTCATTTATTTAGAGCTAAGGAAATCGCCGATTACCTTAATATTAAAAATGAAGGACTTCCTTCAAAAACTCCTATATCTTTAAGAGTTCAATATATGATTAGAGAGTTTCCTGCTATGATTAAATTACTTCTGCAAGAAGCTTTTCTAGATACAAAAGATATTGTTTAAAAAAATCAGCCAAATAAACACCAAGAATATTCTTGATATTTATTTGGCTGATTTAAAATTCTCTATTTTCATATTTAATATATTTATTTCTGGACTTTCACTATCTACTCTTTCAATTTTAGCTATAATATATTTTGCTTTTTCTATATCACCTCTTCTTATAGCCTTATCTGCTTTATTTGAAAAATCATCTATTATACATTTTTTACAAACTTCTATTTCTTTATCACTATTTATTTTTAAATCATTTGAATCATCCTGAATTTCACTAAAAACATCTATAGCTTCTGAATACCTTTTCATCTTTTCCAGTCTTAATCCCTGATCATAAAGTTCCTGCTGTTCTTTATGAAACTCTAAATTCTGTATCTTTTTACATATTACATTGGTCTTATTGTTCATAAGTTTAGCTTTTTCTAATAATACCTCTGCTGTCTTATATTCTTTATTTTCAATAGCTTTATTAGCATTTTCTATAATATTATTAAACCTTTCTTCTTTTAAACTTGTATAATGATTAGCTATTAATAAGCCTCCTAATCCTAGACATATAATAACTGATAAAATTGTAATAATTTTTTTCATGCAAATCTCCACCTTTAAAGCTACAAAATACATTTACATTTTATTCATCTTCATTATAACATCTATGAAAACGTTTGTATATAAAGAAATATTTATATATCCAACTAATATTTCATATTATTTTAAATTCACTAAAGTTACTTTTTTATTCTTCTATAAAATTAAATATAAAAATTTCTATTTAATCCTTTACTTATATTTACGAAAAGTTTATATTAATATAGAGTTAGTTAACATTTTGTTCATTTTTGTAGTAATTTAAATTTAATGATAAGCTATTTCACATTCACTATTTACTTATATTAAGGAGTTGAAAAAATTGAATACAACAAACAAACTTAGAAATAATATCTCAACATTAATTATGATTGCTTTATCATTTTTAATAATCTACTTATTGCATGATATTTCAAAAGCTATGGTGGGATTATTATGTGGAGGAAAAATAGAATTTAATCATGGCATAACAATAGTAAATGCTAATTATGGCAATTTTTCTTATGCCCTTAATCTTATACTAGGAATATCAATACCAGTATTATTTTTATTCGCACTAGTACTTATATTTAATAATTCATTAAGAAATGGCTTATATCATAAATTTACTCTTATATTTTTTATGTGTTCAGTATTAAGCATTTCAGTATGCTTAATTTTCTATCCATTGGTATCATTATTTACTGATCTTGGATTACATACTGAACTAGACGAATTAATAGAAGTAACAGGACTAAGCCCATTAGTCGTATTAGTACTCTCCTTATTAATAACAACTTTATTAGTAAAAATAGCTTCTAAGAAAAACTTATTTAAAAATTTATAAGGTTCTAGATAAAAATTTTTAAAACTTATTTTAAGTATCTAAACTTATCTAAAAAAATATATAGTTATTATTTTATTAAAGTATAAAAAAGATTGTATTAAAAACTTTGAATAATAAAACTTATAATTTATAAAAATATATTTAAAAGTTTTATAAAGTAAATTAATACAATCTTTTTTCATTTATATTTTTATTTATTCTTTCTTTTTACAGATTCTAAGTAATATATTAACTTTGGCTAGGCTCTTAATCACTTTTTAATTATTAATATTAACCTTTTATCTTTATTACTTATTACTTATTATTCTTTTTCTTTTCAAGCATTATGTTAAGTATAGTATCATCAACATTTTTAAAGCCATTTTGTATTAAAGTTTCTATACTTTCAATTGTTTCTTCTACATCTTTTGCTACTATTCCATCATTGGCTGTTGCTGATATGCCATTTATAGCCAAGTTTGCACATTGTATTGCAGCATTAGTTCCTGTGGCAATCTTTAAAGCACAGGTTTCCTTTGCTCCATCACATATCATACCTGAAAGATCTGAAATCATATTATTTATACAATAATTTATATTTTCTAAATTTCCTCCAAGAAGATAAGTTATTCCACAGGAAGCCCCTGTTGCCCCTGCTATTCCTGCACCGCATAGAGGAGAAAGTCTTCCCATGTGTTTTTTTATTCTTATTGTAACTAAATTACTTAAAACTAAAGCTCTTGCTAATTCCTCTTCAGACTTATCTAAAAGTCTAGCAGTTTGAGCTACTGGTATTGAACAAGCTATTCCTTGATTTCCACTTCCTGCAGTGGTCATTATAGGCATTGCACACCCATCCATTCTTGCATCTGAGGCTGCTGCTGAGGCTGCAATTATCTTATTAGATGCATCATTAGAAAATAAATTAAAATTACCCTTTTGAATTATTTTACTTCCAACTTGAAGTCCATAATCTCCTTTTAATCCTTCTTCTGATACCTTTTCATTCATTTTTGCACTTTCTAAAATAAATTTTATGTCATCAAAATCTGCCTCTTTAGCAAAGTTATATATATCTGCTATCTTAAATAATTTATAGTCTTCCTCTAAATCTTCACTTACCTCACTATTATTGTCCATTATTATTTCATCATCACATTCAATTAAAGTTACATTAGTATGAGTATCCTCTATAATAACTTTAGATTTTGAAGTTTCAGATAAAAGTTCTACCTCTATATAAAGAGCTTTATTGGTATTTTTTTGCTTTATATTTATTATATTTTCATCTACAATTTCCTTAGCTTTTTTAAGTTCATCCTCTGTGAAATTAGATAATATAGTTAATTTTTTATAGGATTTTTGAATTGAGATTCCTAAAGCTGCTGCTATTTCTATTCCAACTCCACCAGTCCCAGGTATTCCAACTCCTAAGGCATTTTTTATTACGTTTTTACTTAAATAAATATTTACTTCTTTTATTTCTCCCTTTAAATGTTCTGCTGCTATAGATGCTGCATAAGCTATTGCTATTGGCTCTGTACAGCCTTCTGATGGTACTACTTCCTTTTTTAATGTTTTTAAATATAACTCTCTCATCTTCTCACCTTCTTATAAATTCCTTTATATTTTTATTATAACACCATATCTCACCTCGTGTAATCATTTACAAGAAAATTTCAAATTTATTTATTATAATGTTTTAATTACACGTTTAATTATTGCTTACAAAACACATTAGAACTATAGTTATTTTATCCTTTCTAAATATAAATAAAAAGAGTAAAAATTATAAAATATAATACATTCTAAAATTCTTACTCTTTTTTTAATTTATTAAATATTAAAGCTTTTTATAAACTTTAAATGCAAAGGGCTTTAAGTCTATATCTTCTTTTAAGAGTTCAATTTTTTCTTCAAATAAATCATTAATCTTATTATTTTTAAGCTCCTTAGGTAAATATATCTTTTCTTCATTCTCTGAATTGTTCATAATTATAAATATATTTTCCTTTGAATAAATAAGTATATTTTCATCCTTATTAGCTCTTATCCAATTATTATCTAATAAATTTAATTCCTTATTTTCTTTTCTTATTTTTATTATTTGTTTCATAAACTTAAGCATATCTTTGTCTTGTTTATTTTCATCCCAAATCATACATCTTCTATGGAATTCCATACCCATTCCTTGATTTCCTTCCATACCAACTTCATCTCCATAATATATACATGGAGAGCCAGCTTGAGTAAACATAAACAGATAAGCTAGTTTCATCTTATCCTTATTTCCTCCAGCTACAGTTAATATTCTTGGAGTATCATGACTATCTAACAAGTTAAATATTGTTTCTCCTATTTGTCTTAAATAGCTAACCTTATTAGCTTCTATCATATATTTAAAATCTTCTGGATTAGATTGATTTAAACAAAAATATTCTTTTACTGCATCTGTAACAGGGTAATTCATAACTGAATCAAACTGATCTCCCATAAGCCATGGAAGTCCATCATGCCAAACTTCTCCTAATATATAAACTTCTTTATTAGTTCCCTTTACTACTTCCCTAAATTTTCTCCAAAATACATGGTCTACTTCATTACATACATCAAGTCTCCAACCATCTATATCCATTTCTTCAACCCAGAACTTAGCGACTTTTAATAAATATTCTACAACCTCTGGGTTTTCAGTATTTAGTTTAGGCATTGTGGCTATTCTTCCAAAGGTTTCATAATTCAAATTATTTCCATCAACATTTTCTAAGCCATTTTCAAGCACTGGGAACTTCTTTATACAAAACCAATCCTTATATCTTGATTTTTCATTATTCTTTAATACATCTTGCCATTTTGGTGAAAAATAACCTATATGATTAAATACTGCATCTAACATTATTTTCATGCCTCTTTTGTGAGCTTCACTTACAAGTTTTTTAAAGACTTCATTCCCACCAAGTGCTGGATCTACTTTAAAATAATCTATGGTTTCATACCTATGATTCTCAGTAGCTTCAAATACTGGACAAAAATATAGTCCATTAATTCCAAGATCGCATAAGTAATCTAATTTATCTAAAACTCCCTGTAAATCTCCTCCCATAAAATTATCCCTAGTAGGCTCTGTCCCCCATGGCTCAACATTTTCTGGATCTATTGATTTATCTCCATTGCAAAATCTATCTGGGAATATTTGATACCAAACAGTATCCTTTACCCATTGTGGTGTTTTAGCAACATCTATGGCATTTAAATATGGAAAACAATAAAAGTTTCCTATAGCACTTAATTTTTCTTCATCATACTTTCCATCTAACTCCTCTATTCTTTTTTCTGTGCATAAAAGAGTTTCCTCATCTCCATATAATATAAATCCATATCTTGAACGTTTGGTTAATGGTTTATACTCAACTATCCAGTGATCAAAGTATTTTGTTTCGCATTCCTTTCTCATAGGATAACTTTTTCCACCTGTCCATCGTCCTCCAGTGGCATTCATATTTCCTCCATCACAACCACCTTCATCCCATATGTAAGGATCTCCAATTCTTATTTCCACTTTATTAACTTCACCTTTTTTAGTCTTAACTCTTAAATGCAAAGTTTCATTATCATATCCATAGGAATAATTGCTTTGAGCTATATGATGTATTGCCTCTCTTGTAATTTTACCCATAAATTTAACCCTCCATAATATTATAATCATAAATTATTACAAACAATTTTGGTAACGGTACCAAAACAAATCAAAAAAATATTAATATGTATATCTTCTCTGTATGTAATTATAATCCCCTTTATGAAAACGTTCAATATTTTTTAACATTTTTATTATAAATTCCTAGAAAGGTTTTAAATTTTATATTTAAATGAAATTAAAAATTACTATAAGATTTTGTTTTAGGTAAGTGTTTAGTTTAGATATATAATTACTATCTAAACCAAACACTACTTTAAATCATATCTTGTTTATAAGAATTCTTTTATACATTTTATATATTTAGCAGAATGAGAATCACTTCCTAAAACCATAGGTATGCATTTCTCAATTGCCATTTCTAGAACTTTTCCTTCTATATAGAATTCATTACACTCTTTTTTTCTTAAACCTGCAATGTTAAAATCAAGTTCATATCCTTTTTCTTTTATAAGATCTAGTATTTCCTCTATCTTTGAAATATGTTTTTCGTAGTTATATGGAAATTCCTTATTAAACCTTCTTACTAGATTTAAGTGTCCTATTCTTTTTGGTTTGTATGGTCCTAAATCACTTTTTAAAGCCATAATTAATGTATCGTAATATTTATTATATACTTCCTCTAAAGAACCTAAATCATCTATGATTTTTTTAAATTCCTTTTCGCTAAAATCTATACAATAATATCTTTTATTTCCTTTTATCATATGAACGGATAAAATTCCATCATTTAAGTATTTGCCATATTTATTTAAAAGCAATTCTGTTTCAATCTCGTAACCTTCTATATAGTCTACTTCTACTCCAATATTTACTTTTATCTTATCCTTATATTTTTCCTGTAACTCATGTCCCTCTTTTAAATAGGATTCCATTTCTTCTAATTTCATAGCACTATCTTTCAAAGGCGAAGGATCAATAAAATTTTCAGGAAGAGGAAGGTGCTCAGTAAAACTTATTTCATCTAACTTATATTTTATAGCTTCTTCAATATAATCTTCAATATTATCATCACTACCATGAGGGCAATATTTTGTATGGACATGACCATCTTTATTTTTAAAGTTATATTCTCTAATCATATTATTAAAAAATCTATATCCTCCCTTTTCTCTATTTTTTACTTTATACATAGCCTTATCAGAATTTCTCATAAGTACTTCTATTTTTTCTCCATCCTCTGGAAATATTGTTATCCCTATGGATGAGTCAATATTACATGTAACATCTCCTATTTTTATTCTTTTTCTTAAGGAGTTTTGAATATCTTTAACTATTTTTTCAATTTCTTCTCTATCACTTATATCCTTTAATATAGCTGCGAATTCATCTCCACCTATTCTTCCTAGAATATCGCCCTTCCTTAAACATTTGTATATTCTTTTAACTGCACAAACTAGAACTTCATCCCCTACATCATGTCCATAATTATCATTTATTTCCTTAAACCAATCTAAATCTATAAAAAGAACTGCAAACTTCTTGTCCATCTTTTTGCTTTCATTTATAGTATTTCTGAAAGATTTAAAAAATAATCTCATATTAGGAATATTAGTTAATTCATCATAATTAGCCATTCTGTCTAACTCTATTTCCATTTCTTTTCTCTTTGTAATATCTTCTCTTGAACCTACTATGAAAACTCCATCATCCTCATCAACAATAGGAAGTAGTTTCGTTAAGAACACTCTTTTCTTCCCATTTAAAAACAAATCATCTTCAAATACAACTACTCTTTTACCTTCTATACAATTTTTATAATAATTACAGAATCTTTTCCCAAGCTCTTCCCCAAACACATCCTTTGGAGTTTTATTTATAATCTCTTCTCCTTTAAGTCCAAATTCCTGAAGATATGCATTGTTATTTCTTACATATTTAAAATTTCCATCTTTAAGCATTTCAACTAAAAATAATGCATCTTGAGTTCCATTAAAAACTATATAATATTGTTTTAATAAGCTTTTTATATTCTTTATAGCCTCATATAGGGTATTTTTTCTTTTACAATTGCCACATAAATTTTCTATAATCTTCAATTCATTTTCTATCTTAATACTTAAGATATCCATTTTTAATTCTCTATTTTCTTTGCCTTCTTTATAGTAAATTTCATCCACAACCTCTTCTAAATAGTAGTTTTTCATATCTTACCCTCACTTGTGAAGTATGTTATTTAATAATAATATTAAATAAGTTTTAATGTTTCGATAAAAAATTAACATTTTATCCATATACAGTATATAATATTAATTAAATAATTTCTATCTTATTAATTATAAAAATACTAAAATTATCCTTTATATTAATTTTAATACTATTTATTCCTATCATATATCCATTATAATTCCATTTTCTTTTAACCACATTTTTTGTTCTTTATAATTTGGAATAATTTTTGAAACAAAATTCCAATAATTTTTTGAATGATCCTTATGAACCATATGTGTCATTTCATGAACAACTATATAATCAACTACTTTTAAAGGTGCCATGATGCATCTCCAATTAAAAAGTAAATCATTATAATATGTACAGCTACCCCATCTTCTTTTTTGCTCTTTAACCTTTATACTTCTAGGCTTTACAGAATAAAACTTCAAATAATGCTCAACTCTATCTTTAATTATTCTTAACCCTTCCTCCCTATACCATAATTCAATTGCTTTTCTTAATCTTTCCTTATTATATTCTCTCATACAAACCACTAATTCTTTTCCTATTATCCTAACAGAAATCCTCTTTAAAAATGGACTAAACTTTATTTTTAATGAATATTCATTTCCTAAATACATAAATAAATCTCCATCTTTATAGTTTTTTTCAACTTTTTTAGAATTACGCTTGTAAGCCTCTTCTCTCTTTTCAAGAATCCATTTTCCTTTTTCCATAACCTGACTAATAATTACTTCCTCTGAAATGCCCATAGGGGCTCTTACTTTTACTTCTCCCTCAGCGGAAATCTCTATGCTCATAGTTTTTCTTTTACTTAATATTAATTCAAAATCTATAATTTTATTTTCATATTGAAATTTTAATATCATAAAAACCTCTCTGTAATTTTTCACATTTTAACAAAGTTAATTATACCAAATAATGCTATTTTAATTTTATTTCTGTATAAAAAATCATATAAATAAAAAATGCTTCACAAAATTGTGAAGCATTTTTTTATATTTCTTTATTCTCTTCCATAATTCTTACTATACCAGCCATACAAAATACTATAGCTTCTGTCATTCCTAATGAAAAAGCTAAAGACATTCCTATGTTTATAATATACTTTATAAATGAAGTATTTAAAACCTCTGTATTAATTACATTTAAAGCAACTAATACCATACCTAATATAATTATTATACTTGTACCGTATTTAAACATTTTTGTGTAGATTCTACTAAAATACTTAAGTCCTTTAATTCTATCAGTAAAACTTTTAATACCATCTGTTAAAGTTAATCCACGCTTTTTTAAATCCCATATATGGTATCCTAAAGCAAAAATTGTCCATAAAAGAGCAATTCCTGCAAGTACTGATTCTTCTATATCACTACTTGCCCTTCTTATCATAAGTATATAATCAATCATTACCAAAATAGTAATAATCTCAATCTTTAGTTTTCTCTCGTAACTCTTCATGCTCCCCTCCAAATCTTTTAAATCCTATATAAATATTATCAATTTAAAGTTTCTTTGTAAATAAGTTTTAAACTGTTAGCTATATATACTTTAATTTATCCTTTTTAACTAAATCATAAAGTTCTAAATTAAAACTTTTTTTCATAAAATAAAATAATATGCAATTTAAAGTTAATAATATAACTCTCTTATTTTACAATATACTATTAACTTAATCATAACAAACCTTTTTAAAACTCCCATTTTAAAATTTTTCAAATTATTTAATATTTAAGGAAGTGACTATTACTATGGATTTATTAGTATTTTGCTCAGTAATTCTTTGTTATTGCATAATCCTATTAACTGTATCATGATATAAAAATAAATTTATATAAATAAAATCATATTAATATTAAACTTTATAAAATTATAAAAACCTATAATAACTATAAATAAATCAAATAAGTGAATTTATTTTAGTCTAAACTAAAAAATGATATACTTTAGGAAAGATTCTTAAAGTGAGGTGAATATTTATGTTTACAATTGATAATTTCGCTTTTGATTCTATAAAAAAATTAGATGAATTAAAATTATATAACTGTTTAGATATAAGATCCTATAAGAAAAATAGAAAAGTGATTATAGAAAAACTTGAAAATACTTTTAATGTATATGAAGATGGATATGAAAAAAGAGAATTCCTTAATATTTCAAAAGAAGAATTAAAAAAGCTTTTAAGAACCATAGAAAAAATTGAATTTCCTAGAAGCAATAAACTTAGAGTATATGTTTTAGAAACAAAAGATCAAAGTACTTGTAGAGCAAACTATAGGGATGAAAGTATTTCTGAAGATGAAAAAGAAAAACTTTCTATCTTCATAGAAACATCTTATAGTTCATATGAAGCAATAAAAAGCTTAATTGAAAGCAGTAATGATTTAATTATAGAAGTAAACTTTGCTCAAAATGTAACCATAAAATCAAAAGTTTCAACTGAAACATACTTAAATTTAAAAAATTACTTAAAAGATAGACAAGATACCCATATCTTTGCATATTAGTTTATATTATAAATTATTAAAATAGGAAATAAAGTATTATTTTAAGCTTTACCTATATTTTTAATCCCAATGTAATAAAAAACTCCATCCTAAATGTACATAGGACGAAGTTAAAATTCCTCATTTCTACCTATCTCTTTAATTTTTTAATGCAGGTAGTAAAGTTTTCACAAACTCTAAATTATTAAAATCATGCTCTTTTATATAATTTAATAAGTCAATTAAATAAGTTTTATGATGTTCTACAACCTTTGAGAAACACTGAATAAATCTTACTACTTCTTCTTTTGAAAGAGATTTATTGAAATCCTCTTTATTTTTCTTATGATATATATACATACCAACTAAATAAAATCTCATAAATGTATATCTTATAAGCAACATAATATAGCTATCAAATATTGATTCTCTCTCACAGAATGGGAATAAATTGCTATAAATAAAATTAACTATGTAATTTTCAAATATATAAGTATTTTCTTCTATAAATTCTTTTTCATATTCTTCAAAAGCCTTTATATACATTTGAGCATTTTTAGCTAAATAATTTTCTTCATCTAAATTAAGCCCAATTTTAACTTCCTTTGAGTACTCCTTAAATCTATCACTATCTATATCTTTTTCTACCCTAAGCATAGTAAGTAATTTCTTAAAGAAATCAACCTGAATAATATAATTCATAGAGTTTTCTTCGTATGAATCTTTAACAGTATCTATATCATATTCCCTTATAAAACTTAAAGTATTATGGCAATTATACTCATACTCATCCTCTAAAGCATTTATAAATTCACCTAATATGTAAAGCCTTTTATCTAATGAAAACTTTCTATTTTTCATTATCTTTATACTAGTCTCTCTAATTTCCTTAAGAAACTCTACTGGAAGATAGGCCTCTTCACTTAGTTTAGTGTTAACCTCACTTGATATTATATGTTTCCCTAAGTTTTCGTCACTTTCTGAAAACTCAATACCATTCTTCTTAAGTAAAAGGATTCTAGCAGCCTCTGGACATGCTACAGCAAGAGACATTTCATAAATTCCATCAATCTTATTAGTTACCCTAGGAAATGATGTACAAACATTTGAAAGATACTCTTCTCCAAGATTAGAATGGATAACACAGTAGTTATCACACTTTAAAAATGGACATCTTTTGCTTTCCCCTAGCTTCACTTTAGCAAAATCAATTTCATCACATTGACACTTCTTATTTTTAATAAGATTGCTTTCAAGTATATTCTTCATATCACTATTACTTACATTTTCATATTGATAAAAAGTAAACTTATCAATATCAACATCCCAGCCTATACAACAGCTATCTTCACATTCTCCCCCAATACACTTAAACTCTTTAAGATATATTGGATATCTCATTTTAATATTCTTCATTATATACTTCCCTCTTAGATAAAATAATTTAATTCACTTAATTATTTTATCACACCATATTATACCATTGAAAATTTAAATTAAATCTTTTTATATTAAAGACTATTATAAGTAAATTTTCAAAATTAAATATAAAAGTGAAATCTCCATAATAAGCCACTAGGAATTTAATTAATGTAAGTTAATAAAACTCTTTAATTTTTTTAATCATACTTTCTTTATTTTCCTTTAATTGAGGTATTCTATTTACATTTGCACCTGATGGATGTGGAAACCCCTTAAGTATTTGTCTCTCACTTATAAAGCCCTCTTCCTTAAGCTTAAATAGTACTTCCTCAACTGCTTTTCCTAAAGGTATTAATAATATATTTTCAAAATCATCTAAACTCTTAATTTCTTCAATAAAGTTCTCATAAACATACTTCATTAAAAAATCACTCTTTATAAGTTTTGGAGTATGTCCTGTATAATTAGCTTTCTTAAGAAAAACAGAATAAGGAATTAAAGATACCGTATGTAATAGATAATCCTTTTCTTCAAAAAGCTCTCCACAATCATTTATTTTCAAAGCCTCATTAAGCTCTATCTCATTTAACATGCTAATTATATTTTTTCTTAAGGTTCCACTAAAACGCCCTGCCACCTTGCATTTATATTGAATTTCTTTAATATTATCTCCAATCTCTAATTCCTTTCTTGCTGTAGCTATAGCTGTGCTCATTTGATTAAAACCTGGAGTTATACCAATTATAAACACTTTAGCCTTAGGATTTATATATTCATTATGTGGAGCATAATAAATTTCTATATTACCCTCTTTATCAACAAGAAAATCATCTGTTAAAAGTTCTTCTTTTGTATATTTATCTTTTAAAGGTAGTTTTTTAATTGCTTCTTCATAATCGTATAAAGTCTTTTTCATATTAACATCTCCAAATAATATTCTTATAAAATAAATATAGTCATAATATAATCTTAATTCAACATATATTATTGTTTATTTTTATATAAAAATTCATTTTTTGTAACTTTTGTGTAGTTTCTTTTTAAAATAAACTATGTATAATTAATTTTAAATTTTGTGTACAAGCATCATAAAATTTTATAAATATAACTTAAGAAGAAATTATTAAGGAGAACCATATATGAATTTTTGGAATGACATTTTTAACTCTATTAATGGGTTAGCAGGAAAAAATCACTTATTAGATTCAATTATGCTTTTTAGTTCAAAAAGACTTCCCTATATTCTTTTTGCTACAGTAATTGTTGTTTATTTAATAGGAATTATAAGTAAAAATAAAAAAGCTAGAGGAATAGCTGTAGACACCATTGTGTTTACTGGAATTAATTTAATTCTAGCAGTTATTGTAGGTCACTTTTTTTATGCTCCAAGACCTTTTGTAAATGATCCTAATGCAAAGCTATTATATCCACACAAGCCAGATTCATCTTTTCCAAGTGGTCATTCAGTTGGTAGTATGAGTATAGCTTTAGGATTAAATAGATATAATAAAGCGCTTGGAACAATTTGCGTAATTTTATCTATATTAATGGGGATTTCTAGAGTATATGTTGGACACCATTATCCACAACACGTTGTTGCTTCATTCTTAATTGTAATTATACTAAACGTACTTTACATAAAATTCTTAAGCAAAAGCGTTCAAAAACTTTATTTTTCAATCGAAAAACATATACCAATTTTAAATAAATTAGTTAAATAATCTAAAACTCTAAAGTTTAAATAAAAGCTAATTTTTAAGTGAATTTTAATTTCTATAATACATAATCTTTAAGTTAAAAATCTGTACAAATAAAAATACTTTATCAAAAATATATTAAATTTTTGATAAAGTATTTTTATATTTAGAACTAATTTTCATTTAAATATTCTTTAATCTTTTTAAGTACAAAAGTTTCTCTTTTCACCCATGGATTAATTTTTTCTCTTTGATTAAGTATATTTTCATTCTCTCTAATTACCTCATCTAAAGAAATCCATATAGGAGTAAAACCTAGCTCTTCCTCATACTTATCTAAATGTTGTTCTCCTCTTTCTTCAATAACACTGCAAAGATAATAATGAGAGGTCATTTCAAAAATTGTACAACCCATTCTCCTTCTTCTATCTCTTTCAATTAAAACTCCAAATTTTTCTTTAACTTCATTTAATATGTATCCTGTTTCTTCTTGAACTTCTCTTCTTAAAGTTTCCTCTGGAGTCTCCCCTTTTTCAACTCCGCCACCTGGGAACTTATAATCTCCTGTATTAGATTTTACCATAAGTATTTTATCACCCTGTAAAATAATTGCCCTTATAGCAACTCTATAAAATACCTTTTCATCTTTTCCAAACTCTTTCATCCCTAGAACTTTATTAAAATACATATCTTCACCCCTTTAATGAAATTAATATATCCATAAATACAAAAAAGAAGGGAGTTTATTCCCTAAACTCCCCTAATAATCATCTGCATTTTAATATTATAATTTTATTTTACATCTAAATACTTTATATGTAAATCTATTTTGAATAATCTAAAAGCCAATAATATACAAAAATAAATTATATAATTATTAAGAAGCTATTTTTAATGTATTACCTTTACTAATATAATATTCTTTAACCTATTTATAATATACCCTACTAAACATAATATTATTGAACAAAATATAAAAGCATAGTATATTTCTAGTTAAAAATCTTATTATTTAAATCTTAATGCAATTAAAGCTATATTTTATATATAAGTTACGCACATCTTACTATTATCAATTGGTGAATCTATAATTCTACATTTAATATCAAAAACATTTTTAATAAGATCTTCATTTATAATTTTATCTTTGCTACCTTGGGCAAATATATTTCCATCCTTTAAAGCTATTATATTATCAGCATATCTCAAAGCATGATTTATATCATGAATTACCATTACTATAGTTCTATTTTCTTTTCTATTAAGCTCTTTCAAAATATTTAAAATCTCTAGCTGATACTTTATATCTAAATGATTTGTAGGTTCATCTAAAAGTATAACTTCTGTATCTTGACATAAAGATAAGGCAATCCATGCTCTTTGTCTTTGTCCACCAGAAAGATTTTCTAAAGTCCTATCTTTTTCTTCTATTAGTCCCATTTTTCTAATAGATTCCATTACTATTTCCTCATCTTTTTTGCTCCAAAATGATAATAAGTTATGATAAGGATATCTCCCCTGCTTAACTAAATCATAAATAGTTAAATCCTCTGGAGCACTGCTGCTTTGTGGTAACATAGCTAATTCCTTTGCTAATTCCTTTGGTTGCATTTTAAGAAGATTTTTATCTCCCATTAAGACTTCACCACTTTTAGGAGTAAGTATCTTAGATATAGACTTTATTAAAGTAGATTTACCACAACCATTAGGTCCAATTAACGCTGTAATTTTCCCTTTTTCTATTTCTATATTTATATCATCTAATATTATCTTTTCATCATAGCACAATTTCAAATTATTTGTTTTTATCATTTTCATCACCTATTTGTAGACTTTCTATTTTTTATTAAAAGATATATAAAATACGGAGCTCCTATAGATGCTGTAAATATCCCTATTGGCAACTCTTGTGGATAAAATAACCACTTAGAAACAAAATCAGCTAATAATGTGATTATTCCTCCTATAAGTATTGATAACGGAATAAGATTTTCAAATTTCGAATTCACAAGTTTTCTTGAAATGTGAGGAGCTATCAATCCAACAAAAGGTATTCCTCCCCCAATAGTTACAGCTCCCGCTGTTAAGGCTGCTGATATACTTAATAATATTATTCTACTTTTATAAACCTTATTACCAAGAACGGTTATAATCTCATCATCTAATTGATGAAGATTTAAATCTTTTATAAATATTACTGTTATTATTGTAAAAATAAAGAATATTACTGATATTATAGCTGCATGAGTCCAATTCGCACCATAAATACTACCTGTTAACCATGTTGTAGCTTCTTTCATGAAAACTATTGGTCCATTTATTATTAAAATATTAGTTAATGCTTTAAATATTGCAGAAACACCAACACCTATTATAATTAACTTTTTTGTTGATGTAGATTTTCCACAAATAAAGAAAATAATAACTACAGCTAAAAAAGAAAATATAAAGGAAAATATAGGCATATATAATATTGATGTTGTTAAAGAATTATTATTAGGATTAGTGAAAATTGTTAAAAATACTAATGCTCCAACAGCTCCCCCATTTGATATACCTAATATCTCAGGAGATGCTAATGGGTTTTTTACAACTCCCTGAAGTATAGCCCCCGCTAATCCTAAAGATCCTCCAATTAAAAAAGCAATAATAACTCTTGGTAATCTTATATTCATTACTAATATAGAAGAGAAACCTGTATCTATTCCAAATATACTTTTTAATACATCTATGGGACTTATCATAACCTCTCCTAAACTTAAACTTATCCCAAATATTAAAAGAGTAATTAATAACAATAATATACTTATTTTTATAGTCTTTTTACTTATATTTATCATTACTTCCCCCTCCTTTTAGCAATATATATAAAGAATGGTCCTCCTATAAGAGCAGTTAATGCTCCTACTGGTACTTCTTTAGGATAAATTATAAATCTTGATAATATATCCGCTGATAATAATATAGAGGACCCAGTAAACACAGAGAAAGGAATAAGCCATTTATAATCTGAACCAATAAATTTATGCACCATACTTGGAGTTACTAATCCAACAAATGCTATGGGTCCAGCAAGTGCTACAGATACTCCTGATAAAACTGATACTATAGCTATTATTAATATTTTTAAATACAAAGTTTTTATTCCTAATGACCTTGCCATTTCTTCACCTAAAGAAAATACATTAAGCTTTTTCCAAATAAAGAATGTTAAGATTATAGTAACTATTATTACTGGTGAAAATTTAAGTATCATATCTATTTTTTTACCTTCTACGGAACCAGTCATCCAATATATAATTTCTTCTAAAGCAATATCATTTTTATATAATATTCCTTGAGTTAAAGAGAAAAGCAAGGCACTTAAAGCTGCTCCACCTAACGTTAAGTCCATAGTTCGAACTTCACCAGAAAGTCCACCTGACAATATATATACCAATATAGTAGCTCCTAATGCCCCTATAAAAGATAAGCATGCAAGTCCCATGTTAGAAATTTGTGGAATATATGTTATAGCAATAACCAAAATAAATACTGCTCCCGAATTTATACCTAATATACTAGGAGAAGCAAGTTTGTTTTTAGTTAATGCTTGTATCAAAAGCCCAGAAACACCAAGTGCTCCTCCAACTAAAAGAGCATTTAAAGTTCTAGGAACTCTAGATGTTTTTATAATTATGTGCTCTTGAGAACCATTAAAATTTTTATAAGCATCTATAACAGTTTCATAATTAGTTTTTATAAATCCTTTAGTAATGCTTAAATAGCATAGAATTCCTGTTAATATTATTAAAAATAAAAGTAAGAAAAATTTTGTCTTATTGTTATTTATAATTTTTTCCATATACTTCCTCCATCTTAAAAGATAAATACTTTTATTTAATATTGATAATCTTTATCATTTATGATATCATAAACTCATTAGTTTTTCTACATCATTCGACAAAAAAATAATTATTTGGAGGTTTTAAGTATGAAAAAAAAATTACTATCTATAGCTTTATCAAGCTTAGTAGTTGCAAGCCTATTTATAGGTTGTTCTAATAAAAAAAATAACGAAAATACAACTGTACCAACAAATATGGTATCAGTTGAACATGCAATGGGTACTACAGAAATACCTACTAATCCTCAAAAAGTTGTAATTCTTACTAGTGAAGGTACAGAAGCTCTACTTGCTCTTGGCGTTAAACCAGTAGGTGCTGTAACTGGAGTTACTGGTGATTGGTATGATCATACTAAAGACGAACTTGAAGGTGTAAAGCAAATAGGCATGGAAAGAGAGCCTAATATAGAAGCAATTGCCGCTTTAAAACCTGATTTAATAATAGGAAATAAAATGAGACATGAAAAAATTTATTCTCAACTAAGTGCCATAGCTCCAACTGTTTACTCTGATACTATAAGAGGAGCCTGGAAAGATAACTTTAAATTTTATGCAAAAGTTTTAAATAAAGAATCTAAATCTGAAAAAGCTTTAAAAGAATATGATGATAAAATTGCTTATATTCAAAATAATTATAAAGATAAGTTAGATACAGAAATTTCACTTATTAGATTTATGTCTGGAAAAACTAGAATATATCTTGGAAATACTTTTGCTGGTACTATATTAAAAGAAATAGGATTTAAGAGACCAGCCTCTCAACAAAGTGATGAATTTGCCCTTGAAATTGGTAAAGAAAGATTAAAAGAAGCTGATGGAGATGTTCTATTCTACTTTACTTATGAAACTGGTGATGGTAAAGCTACTGCAAGAGAGCAAGAATGGATGCAAGACCCTCTATTTAACTCATTAAATGCTGTACAAAATAATAAAGTCTATAAAGTAAATGACTTTATTTGGAATACTGCTGGTGGAATAAAATCAGCTAACTTAATGCTCGACGATTTAACTAATATGCTAAATGAAGGGAAATTATAATTTATACCTTTCAGTAATAAAATCTTAGATAATTTCAAACAAACTTATACATACTTATTAATAATACTGAAAATGAAATTTTTCATTTTCAGTATTATTTTTTATTCAATATCACTTTTTAAATTACCAAAATTTATTTTAATAAAATATTAACTTAAAGATCTATTATTTTAATTTAAAATTTCTTTGCAAGTGAAATAGCCTTTTCTATACCTTCTTCTACCTTTTCCTTAACATTTACGCCCATAACATCTAAATTATCTATGGCAATAGTTTCTATATCCTTAATTCCAAAGAAACCTAATATAGTTCTTAAATATCTATCTCCCATTTCATATGGTGAATTATCATAACCACCACCTCTAGATACTATATGTACTGCCTTTTTGTTATTTAATAAACCAACTGGTCCTTCAGCAGTATATTTAAACGTAATTCCAGAAACACTTACATAATCAATATAAGCTTTTAGTATAGCTGGAAAGCTTAAATTCCACATAGGTGCTGCAATTATATATTTATCAGAATCAGCAAATTGATATGCATATTTTAATATTGAATTATTCTTGCTTTCTTCATCTTTAGGTCCAAATAATTTTCCTAAATCATCAGCTCTTAAAAAATCTATATTCTCTTTATATAAATCTAATGTTATTATTTCATCCTCTGGATTATTTTTCTTATACTCTTCTACAAAACTATCAGATACTTTAAAAGTTCTTGATTCTCCCTCATTTTTTATATTTGCTTTAACATATAATACTTTACTCATTGTATTCACTCCTTCTAATTTATATATAAATTATTAAAAATTCTCTGTTCCAAACTTATTGTTTCTAAAATCTTCATATGCATCAAGTATTTCTCCTAGTGTATTCATAACAAATGGTCCATGTGAAACAACAGGCTCATTTATTGGTTCTCCACTAAGAACTAAAAATAGTGACTCTTCAGTCAAAGACTCTAGTAAAATCTCTCCCTCAACATTTTCAAATATGATAAAATCTCCTTCTTTACATATTTTATCTTCATTTACTTTAGCTTCACCTTTTAATATAAGAATTGCAGTATTAAAATTTTTTGGTTCACTTAATGTAGTATTACCATAATTCTTTAAATTTATATTATAAAGATTTATATGAGTAAAGGTATTAGCTGGCCCCTTTACCCCATTAACTTCCCCTGCAATTATACTTATTTCTCCTTTATCATTATCAAGTTTTAAAACTCCCATTTCTTCTTTTAATAAAGGTTGATATTTAGGTTCTATCATTTTTTTATCTTTAGGTAGATTCACCCAAAGTTGAACCATATGAAAGATACCACCATTCTTACTAAATTCAGTTTCATGATATTCTTTATGCATAATACCTGATGCTGCAGTCATCCACTGAACATCCCCTGGTCCTATAATCCCATGATTTCCTTTATTATCATGATGCTCAACCTTTCCATCATAAGCAATTGTTACTGTTTCAAATCCACGATGAGGATGAGCTCCAACGCCTAATCTAGTCTCTGATGGCTTAAAATAATATGGTGCATTATAATCTAATAATAAAAATGGTGATAAACGCTCCATACTTTTTATTCCTGTTGGTATATACTGAGATACTCTAAATCCATCCCCAACCATATGTGGTTCTGGTCCTTTAAATATATTTTCTATAGTTCTGAATTTTTTCATTGCTTTGCCCCCTTTTTATCTAAAACAACTTTTATCACTAATTAGTGATAAATACCTAAAAATTTTTATTTTTTATTGATGACTATACATTCTTAAATTTTTTTAATATATTCTTCAATGTGATTTTCTCTTCATCGGTTAAAACTTCAAAAATATTTTTAATATTATTAATATGACTAGGTAAAATATTTTCTATAACCTTTCTACCTTCATCTGTCAATGATATTATACAAGATCTTTTATCTTCTGGATCTGCATTTTTTTTCACTAGTCCATCCTTTTCTAGATTTTTTATAACAACTGTTATATTTCCTGATGTTGTTAAGATTTTTTCGATTATTTCACATATTCTCAAGTCACCTTTATTGTATAGAGCTTCCAAAACTCCAAATTGAGCTATGGTTAATCCACTTTCCTTGATTGTCTGAAATTCTTTTTTATGAATAGTATGCTCTGCTCTTGTAAAGACAACTAATGTTGATAATTCTAATTCATTTTCTTTAATTAAATCTTTTATATTATCCATGCTTTTAATTTATCACTAATTAGTGATATTGTCAACATTAAATATAATTATTTAAATAAAAAAGCTATATCAAACCAAGTAAAGATTTGATATAGCTTTCTCTTATAATCCGCAGTCTATTTCTACTTCATTTTCAAAATTATATTCTTCATTACCAAATACACCATTTAAGAAGTCTGGCATAAAGTATTTTTTACTCATTTTCTTTAATTGGTCTTTATCAACTATATTATGTCTATTTAAAATTTCTTTAGCTGATTTTATATTATTATTCATTGAAACTTGAATAGCCCTAGCCTCTTCTGAATCTAATTTTCCATTTCCATGATATAAAAACTCTCTTAAGCTTATTAAAGAATCTCTAAATTCTTCATTTAATTTTTCTATAGTTTCAATCTCCTCTCTAGAAAGTTCTCCTTCCCCTATAACTTTCTTTGGCTCAGCATATAATTTATCTTCAATTAAGAAATAAACCTCTTCAGATGAATTTTCAAAAAGATTTCCTAATTCACTTATTTCATAAGCTGAAATATTTTCTATATTATCTAAGTTAAACTTATTTTTAAATTCTTCTACAGTAAATTTCTTTATTCTTAATTCTTTCATATATGTATATCTCCTTTTTGAATATTTTAAATCATTAAATAAATATTCTAATCTCTTATTAAATAATAAATTTATTATATCATTATTAATCTAAAATAAGTACTTATATATATAATAATGCACAGCTTCTTATAATTAAAATTGTAAGAAGTTGTGCATTACTACTTGTTTTCAAATAAGTTTAAACCTTTAAATTTTAACTATTAAGCACATCTTTTATTCAGACTCTAATATTCTTGCAGAATCATTTGTTAGTTTAGTTAAAAAATTATATTCCTCTTCTCCAAGTATCTCTTTATAACGATTATGTAACTTTAATCTGTATTTTTTAATATCCTCTTGTATATTTTCTCCACCTTCAGTTAGATATATATGAGATAATTTTCCCCCTGATCTTCTTTCCACCAATCCATTTATAACAAGTTTATCTATAAGTCTAGTTATTGTAGATGGTTTCAAATGAAGTTCCTCACATAATTCTTTTTGAGTTATTCCTGGTTTAAATTTTACCCCAAGAAGTATATATACATATGTTGGAGACATTCCTAATGGTTTTAATTCATCTTCAGCTATTTTAGCTGCTATTTTTTTCAATCTGGTTACAGTAAAAAACAAGCACTGGCAAAAATTTTCTTCAAGCATTATATCAGTCCTAACCTCTTAAAATTTTGTCTATATATTATATTAAATATAAATTTTAAAATTTGCAACTAAGTTTATTCCATTATTTTCAAATAAATAAGATTTTACTACCCTAATATTTAATAATATATCTATAAAATATAAAAGATTGATTTCTATATTAGAATAAGTTCATACCAAGTTAAATTATAAAATATAAAAAGTTGATTTCTATAAAACATAAAAATCAACTTTTAAAAAACTATATTTATTGTATATTCTTATTTAATAAGTAATTGCTCTTTTGCATGAACAAGAGTAGTAAGTAAGTCATTATATGGTGTATTTATATTAAACTCTTTACCTTTTCTTGATACGTAACCATTTATATAATCTATTTCTGTAAGACGATGATTTTGTATTAAATCTTGATGCATTGATGGATAGTGAGCGCCAGCTTGGCTTGGATCATATATTGCCTCTATTCCCCTTGCAACCTCTTCAATATCTAACTTTACTCCATATTTAGCTGCAATATCAGCAAACTCTTTTATGATATTACGTATAAGCTCTGGAGCTTCTTTTAATTCACCAAATTCTTTAATATTACAATCTAAAATTGTACATCCACTATTTAAAGTTCCATTTACGCAAGCTTTACGCCATATTGAAAATAATACATTTTCACTATAGTGAGCTTTTAATCCAGCATTACTTAATATATCGCAAATTTCTTTTGCCTCTTTTTCCATACTTGGATCAATATTTTGAACTTCTAGGCTTCCACTTCCTGTTAATACAACATGTCCTGGTCCTTTTAACCCCGCTGTCCATAAAGTTACTCCCATAAGTATGTTTTTGTTATCAACATATTTTGCTACAGTTTCATTATGTCCTAATCCATTTAATAAGCATAATACCTTTGTATTTTTTCCTAATATACCTTTTATAGATTCTAACATTGGTTCTAATCCCATAGATTTAGTAAATAATATTATTAACTCTGGAATTTCTTTAGCATCTTGAGGTAGCATTGCTGGTATCTTTACTTTTTTAATTTCTCCATTTTCCTCAACAGTTAATCCCTCTTTGTTTATAGTATCTACATGATCCTTCCACCCATCTATTAGCATAACTTCATTTCCAGCTTCATGTAACATATATCCATAACGTGAGCCCATTGCTCCTGCTCCAACAATTGCGATTTTCATTTAAATCAACTCTCCTCTATTATCTTTTTTGTAAATTAAATATATTTAAAAATATTTTCATCATATAAATGTATAACTTTTCTACAGAACCATTCAATAATAAATGCTCCTACAAAAGGTATTACAAAGAATGCCATTATTACTCCAAATATAGCGTTTGTAGCCCCTGGAGTATTTATAGCCGCTAAAGGTCCAACTAATCCAACTATACCAAATCCTGCACTATTAGGTGTACCTAATATATTAAATAAATAAGCTCCTATTCCACTTAGTATTCCATTTGCTATTATTGGAACTGCTATTATTGGGTATTTTACTAGGTTTGGCATCATCATTTTCATAGCTCCTAATAATACTGATAAAGTAACTCCACTTTGATTTACTCTTCTTGATCCTGCAACTAAAACTGCTGTACAAGCAGTAACTCCTATAGCTGCTGCCCCAGCTCCTAAGCCAGTTATTCCAATAGCTATACCTATTGCCACAGTTGAAATTGGTGAAATAATTAATATTGAGAATGAAACACTTATTAAAATACACATTAATAATGGCTGTAAAGTAGTAAAGTTATTCATTATATCTCCAATTACTATGGTAATTTGTCTTACATAAGGTAACATAAACATTCCTATTATACCAACTCCAGCGCCAGCTATAATAGGTAGTAATAATATAGTTAAAGATCCTAATTTATTTCCTATTAATCTAATAACAAATACAGCTATACAAGAAACTAACATTATATTTATTAAGTCTCCAATACCAACCATTTGTACGCCAGCTTCAGTAACCTTAAATGCCCCTGAACCTAAGAATACTGCTGCTCCAACTATAACTGATTGCATAGCATTTAATTCAAACTGTAATCCAACTAAGACTCCCACAAGCACAGGTACTATAAACTGCATAATATTCACGGCATTATAAAAAGTAGAAAATATAGGTGAAACCCCTATTAGCCCTTTAAAAATTGATCCTAATATTGCATTAGGAATTAACCCTACAACTATCCCTGTTGCAGTTCCTGCCAAAACTTTATTTAAATAATCTTTTGGTGTTAACTTATCTTTCTTTGAAACATTCTTTTGTGTCATATCTCTCTTCTTCCTATTATAAAATTTTTTTTTAGTTAAAATCTATAACAATACAAAATTCATTAAATATTATTTCTTTAAAAATATTTATTATTCAAAGTCTTTGTTTATTTTTTATCATTTATATTTTTATAGATTCTCATGTCAAACTCCACTTTTTTATAAATTACTAGTAATTTTTTTAAAATTAATTGTTTTAATGTATAAATACATACAAATTTAAGTTCATTTGTATGTACAACTAATTTTTTCTGCTATAAATATATCATAATATAAATATAAATTGCAATACATTTAAGACATAAAAGTTAAAAATATAACAAATTATTTTACAAAATTCACATTTTAAAAATATTTTCTGAACTTTATATAATAAAATAAACAAATCACTAAATTCAAAATAAAAATATAATTATATAAAATTTTTAATAATCCACACTACCTATATAATTTAATATATTTTATGAAAAGAATATGATTTACTAATAGATCTCACTCCCTATTGGATAATTATAGCAAATAATGATATAATACTATCTATAAACTAAGACTTTAAGAAAGGTGAAGGTAGTTTCAACAATGGAAATATAATCTATTTTTCAAATTTTAATTACAACAAAAAGTATTTAATTTTAGCTTTAAAAATGATTTATTTTAAGCTTTTTTTGTTGTATTTAACTTTATGGAGAGTAGATTATAGTGAGATAGGTATATTTTTGACTTTTTATGACTATATATACTCTCCTGTAATTTATAGGAGGGATTTTTTTATGTCTTTAGCAAGATTAAATAAAGTAAAAAAATATTATGGAGATAAATTAATTCTAGATATAGATAAACTAGAAATTTTAGATGAAGATAGAATCGGATTAGTTGGAGTTAATGGTGCTGGTAAAACTACACTTATTAAATCTTTATTAGGTCAAATTCCTATTGATGAAGGAAATGTATCTCTAACTAAAAGCTTTGCTTATATAAGTCAAAGTGAAAATTCTAATGAAGAAACTTTAAATAATAATTTTAAGAATGTATTCAATGCTCCTTTTGAATACCATGAGTTTTTATCAGGTGGAGAAAAGGTTAAATTTAAAATAGCTAAAGCTCTAGGTGAAAATAAACATTTAATTATTGCTGATGAGCCTACTGCTAATTTAGATGAAAACAGCATTGAAACTCTTGAAAACATGCTAAAAAACTATAATGGTGCATTACTTCTAGTATCACATGATAGAAGATTTCTAGATTCATTATGTAACACTATTATTGAAATTGAAGATGGAAAAATTAAAACTTATAAAGGAAATTTCTCTAAATATCTAGAGCTAAAAACTTTAGAGAGGCAAAGAGCTGAAATTGAGTATAATTCTTATATAAATGAAAAAAAGCATCTTGAAAATGCTATCCTTAATAAGCGAAACTTAAAAGATAGTCTTCGAAAAACACCTAAAAGAATGGGTAATTCTGAAGCTAGATTACACAAAATGGGGCCTCAAAGAGCAAAGAAAAATCTAGATAATAATATAAAGGCCTTAAGAAGTAGAATTGATCATCTTGAAATTAAGGAAAAGCCTAAAACAATAAAAGAGATTAAAATTAGAGTTCAAGATAATTTAAAAATAGCTTCTAAAAATCTTATAGAAGCTAAAGATTTCACATTATTTGCAGGTAATAAGCTTCTACTTAAAGATATTAAATTTAAAATAAAGAATGGTAAGAAAGTAGCACTTATTGGTGATAATGGTTGTGGTAAAAGTACATTGCTAAAAAATATTGTTTCAAAAGAAGACAATATAAAAGTTTTAGATAATGTTGTTATAGGCTACTTTGATCAATCTCAAAAGATATTAAAAGATAATGAATCAATACTAAAAAATATTCTTAAAGATTGTTCTTATGATGAAAATTTTGTGAGAATAAATCTAGATGGTTTTGGCTTTAAAGGAGATGATGTATTTAAGAAAGTCTCATCCTTAAGTGGTGGTGAAAAAGTAAAAATAGCACTTTGTAAAATATTATTATCTGATAACAACTTAATAATATTGGACGAACCTACAAACTATCTTGACATAAAATCTATGGAATCTCTAGAGACTGCATTGATTAATTGTAATAAAACATTAATTGTAGTTTCTCATGATAGAAACTTTATTTCTAATGTATGCGATTATATTTTAGAGATAGATAACAATTTAATTCATGAATTTTCTGGCACCTATGATGAATATATAAAATTTAAGAAAAAACCTAAGTTAGATGATAAAGAAAGAGCTAATAAAGATAGTCTTCTTATCTTAGAAAACAGACTTTCTAATGTAATATCGCTCCTTTCAATAGAACCTGACAACAATAAAAAAAGTTTATTAGAAAATGAATATTATAATTTACTTAAAGAATTAAAAAACTTAAGAAAAAGATTAAGTTAAATCTAGAAAACTCTGTAGAAACAAATATTCACTTAAAGCAGAACTATTAACTTAAATCTATAAAAATAACCTTAACAAAATTAAATTGTTAAGGTTATTTTGTGGTGTTTTATAATAAAATTATTTTATTATCTCTAAAATTTCTTCTATTTTTTTGCTTCCAAAGTAAACGTCTTTATTGTTTACTATTAGAGCTGGTACACTCATTATTTTAAATTCATCTTTTATATCTTTGAAATTAGCTAAATCAATCATTTCAGCTTCTATATTTTTATTTTCTTTTGCTATTCTTTGTGCACTAGCTACAACATCAGGGCATAAATGACATGATAGTAATACACAAACCTTAATATTAGTCTTTTTATCTAATTTCTTTATTTCATCAAGCACTCCTTCATCAATACCTTGACCTGGACCACCTAAGTTATATATAGCTAAAATAAATGAATTTAACTCATGTCCTCCTGGAACACCATGAAACTTAATTCCACTATAATTTTCATTCTCGTCTAAAAGTGCAACTATTGGATATTTATCAGCATTTATCTTCTCTTCAACCTCTTTATTTTCGCCTCTATTAAATATCTTAGCATTAATTTTTTCTCCTAAATCTGATATATCTAGTACTAAGTCTCTAAGTTCTATAGATTTTGTATTATTTCTATCAACTATAGAAACTAAAGTTACTTCATTTTCTATTTTGCTTAAAATTCCTTTTAGCTGAGCTCTTAATCCATCATTTAATAGTGAACTTTTTCTTGATATATTTCCTAAATCATTATTTTCATCACTATTTTTTTCTTCTTGAATATTTTCCTCTTCTTCTAAATATTCATCTTCTATACCAAGCTTTTCTTTTAGCTCTTTAACGTATCTCTCTGCTGTAGTGGCAGCAATAGCCCCATCTGATACAGCTGTAACTATTTGTCTTAAAGATTTTGGACGTAAATCTCCAGCAACATAAACCCCATTAATATTAGTTTCCATATCATCATTAGTTATAATATATCCTTGCTTGTCTAACTCTAAAATATCTTTAAACAATTCACTTTTAGGGGCATAACCAACGAATACAAATATTCCAAAGGCTCCATCCTCTTTTTTTGCTCTGTATTCAAAAATTTCTCCTGTTAAATTATTCTTGAACTTAGCATAGTTTACCATGTCTTTGCCCTTAGCTTCAATTATTTCAGTATTAAATTTCACCTCAATTTTAGGATTAGAAAGAACCTTATCTGCTATAGATTTTGCACAAGTAAATTCTGGTTCTCTAGCTATTACAGTTACCTTTGATGCAAATCTAGTTAAGAATATCGCTTCCTCAGCCGCTGCAAAACCAGCTCCTATTACAAATACCCCTAATCCTTCAAAAAACTGACCATCACAAGTTGCACAATATGCAACTCCTCTTCCTGTAAATTCTTCTTCCCCTTTAAATCCAAGTTGTCTAGGTGCTGCCCCAGTAGCAATTATTACAGATCTTCCCTGAACTAAACCTTTGTCAGTTTTTATTTCCTTAATATCTCCCTCTAAACTTACTTCAAGGACTTCTCCATTCATAAACTTAACTTTAAAATCCTCTGCCTGAGCTCTCATTTCACTCATAAGTTTAGGACCATTTGTATTTCTAGATCCAGGGTAATTAGATATGTCGAAGGTTTTATTGACTTGTCCTCCTAATTCTCCCTTTTCTATTATCAAGGTATTCATCTTAGCTCTTCCTGCATATATACCTGCTGAAAGTCCTGCAGGCCCTCCCCCAATAATAACTAAATCATATATTTTACTCATAAATTTACGCCTCCTCCTTAGTCCTTACTATTCAAAATATTTTTAAACTATCTACTTTGAAATAACTTAAAAATGTTTTAACTTCAATTGATTAGCATTGAAAATTTGCCTAAAACAAATTCTTATAAAACTTACAAACAATATGAAGAGAATATCTAGATAAGCTTTAGAATTTAAATTATTACGGAGAAGATATTACGTTAAGAAGCTGAGACTGTTAATTTCTTAGGAATACAATCTCACAAAGTTCGATTGCATAAGTTCAAGATTCCAAATTAAAAATTTGGTCTTTCACTTAAGTTTCGAAGCTTTAGTAATATCTTCGGAGTAATAATTATTCAAATGACTCCAATGTAACTAAAGTTCCATTGGATAAGTTCAAGTTTCCAAATTAAAAATTTGGACTTTCACTTAAAATCTAATAATTCTCGGAATATGTTTATAAGTTTTATAACAGTATTTTGATTTATAGCTCTGTATTTAATTTTTAAGTCTATTTTTAAGTTTAGTTCTTAGTTTTTCTGCTATTTTCAAATTTAGTGTAGCCAAGTCCTAGTATAGCTAAAACACAAACTATACTTAATAAGATAATAGCTATTTTTATAAACCCTGTATTTCCTAATCCCCCTGTTGATGGAAGAGAAAATCCAGCGTGGTTTTCTATTTGAACATTAAATAATATATTTCCATCATTCTCTGAAATATCATTTATTATTTGTCCTGCTTTATTTCCATTAGAAACCTCTATAGTTGCAGCTCCTGTGTAATTTCCAGACTCATCTTTATTAGCTGTAATTGTCACTTCTACTGGATTTTTTAATAAGCTATATCCAGATGGAGCTACTTCCTCTGTAATAAGGTACTTTCCTTCTTTTAATCCTATGAATGTTGTAACTCCCTTTGAATTAGTTACCCCATTTCCACTTAAAGAAATCACTTGTCCTTTTTCATCATATGTATATTTAGCTACAGTCTTTCCACCTGCATCTTTTACTGAAAACTCAGCACCTTGTAAAAGCTTAGAATTAAGCTCTGAATCAACCTTTGTAATTCCAAATCCAAAGGTATAAGTAGTAACCTTATCAGTTAATTTCTTATAACTATCCTTAACATGTGGATTATTTGTATAGTCTAATTGTATATTATTGGGATTTCCTTCATTAGCTTGAGTATTAATAACTGCATCCTTATTTAAGGTAGCTTGGTAATTTAAAGTTATTCCAGTCTCTGCATAAACTTTTATATTATCATAATTAAAGTTAATTATAATAATTGTTGACCCATCTTCTTGTTTTTTTACATCTACAGTATAATCCTTGTCCTTAGCAAAAACTTTATCTCCTGAAGTAACCTTAAAGCCAGTTTTCTCATCATATGTTAAGCCCTTGCTCATAGTATCAGTAAATTTGTACATTATATTCTGTGCATTCTTTTGATAAACTGGTATAGAAGCTTTTACTTCGTATTTAATAACATCTCCAATATTCTCAGATGAAGTTTTAACTCTTTGATTCTCTTTAACTATGTTTTTTTCTAATATAGGAGTGTTATCCTTTGGATTAATAGTTACATCATAATTCCATGAATCTCCTGAAACTTGAGGAACTGAAACTATTATAGGTGTTGAAGCAACTGCTGCCCCCTCTGAATAACTTGAAGTTTCTGTAACTAGGTAATAACCTAAGTCAACAGTATTTTTTTGTCCATCTGTAAGTTCTTGTCCACTCTTTTTATTATCAAGAATATATTTATGTAAGTTAACAGCAAACTCTTTTACTTCTTCTCCACTTAATTTTTGAATTGATTCTTGGCTATAAGAACCATAATTAGAATTATTAAAGAAGTCTTTTAAATCACTATTTACTGAGTATTCATATGCATCCCCACTTTTAGTTGCATCTAATAACTTATATGCAGTAAAGGTAGCACCTTTTTTTGATATTGTGATACTTCCCTTCATAGGGGCATCTTTAGAAATTGATGGCGTAGCCGCAAATACAGGTATTGATGTTGTAATAAAAACAAATATAAACACCATTATAAAACTAAACTTTTTTAATATATTATTTTTCATTTATCAATTCTCCCTTTCTTTTAAAACAAATTCTGTAGTACTAACTAGGCTTAATACACCTGCTAAAAGTGTAATTCCAATGAATGAAAATTTAGAAGTTCCACTGCCCCCTGTTTCAGGTAGTATTATTCTTGGAACATTTTCAACTGAAATATCATATGTATTTGTTTCTGTATTTTTATTTAAAATTATTTTTTTACCTTGTTTTCCAACTCTATAAAAACTTTCTTCAAAATCTAGAGTTATATAAATATCATCACTTAATTTATATCCCTTAGGAGCCTTAACCTCTTTTAATATGTATTTTCCATAAGGCAAATTGTTGATTTTAAAAGAGGCACCATCTTTTGATGGTATTAACTTTCCACCCCCCATTGGATCTAATTCATAAACTTTTAAGTTTTTATTATAAGCAAATTTTATTGGTTTTTTAGGACTTTCCTCTTTAAAGAGCTTAAAGTTAGAACCTAAAATAGGAAGCCCCTTTTCATTTATTTTATGTATTGCTAAGTTTACAGTAGTCTTTATAGGATTTCCTTCCCATGGAACCTTAACTACCTTACTATCCTCATTTACAATAAACTGAATAGGAGTTTTGTTTAGCTCATATCCCTCTGGAGCTTTTATTTGTTCTAAATTGTACACTCCATCAGGTAATTCAAAGCGTAAAGGCTCTCCATTTTTAAATGTAAACGTTTCGATTTCTTCATTGTAAATATCCCTAACAGTTTCCCCTTCCTTAGTTGTTAACTTAAAAACTGCTCCTTCAAGTAAGCTTGAATCATCATACTCAGCAGATAGAATAAATTCCACTATAGGATTCTTTTTAGTTGAAACCTCATTAGTTGGATTTCCATTTACATATGCAATATTTTTTACTACTTCCCCTGGCCCTACATTTTTCATACTTGCTTCTATGGTGATATATGCTGGCTTTTTAGCATCTATATCTCCATTACTATTTTTAATAACTAACTCCTTTGTGTTTTCATCAAAATCAGTTATAAATTGATCTGTAGCCGTAATCTTAATATCACTTAGTCTAGGATCTAATTTATCAATAATATTTAAAGTATCCTTAAAAAAGTATCCATAGGAATCAAACTTAATATCATATTTAATTTTTTGGTCATTAGGATTATTTTTAACCTTTGTCTTATCAACATATTTATAAACATTTAATGCTCCTGCATCCTTTGATAACTTTGAATAATGCTTTGAAGGCAACTCTTTATCATCATCATAATATAATTTAGCATCATTTAAATATCCACTTTCAGTAGAAGTAATACGAGTTTCATAAATAACTGTATATCTCTCATATCTTATGTCACCAAAATTTATTTCTAAATGTTTGGTATCAGCCTTTATTCTATTGCTCTCCCAAAAATCCTTGGTAACATCACTACTTCTTTCATCATAGTAACCCATTCTTTTTATGCATATACTATTTACATCTAAAGCCATGCCCTTTGGAATATTATCAAAAAAATCAGCATTGCTTAAATAACTTCTTGTATTTGGATTTACTCCATCACCTAAATTTATTTCCACAAAATATTTTATAGGTTTATTCCTGTCTACTATCTCTCCATAATACTCTCTTCCTTGTTCCTTATCTGTAGCAGCTGTTGGTAAATCAGCAGTCTTATACATAAGGGGATATTGTCCACCAGAACTAGGATGGGAATATTCTTCTCCTGTTATATAAACAGTGCTTGGCTTTCCATTTAAATCAATACTAACTGGGTAACTTACTCCCTTTCTAATATTGCTATTTCCCACAAATCTTATAATCATATATCCTGTTACAGCTTTTTCTACATTTTCATTAAAGGTTAAAGTTACCACTCCATCCTTAACATCAAAATCCTTAAAATGCTGATCAGGACATTTAGGCTCTATGTCTTTAAATATATCTGGCAAACTGATAACAATTTTATCACCATCTTTAAGCTTATCTTTATTCAAAATCTTATAGTCAATTCTTAAATTATTGCTTATGTCTTTAGCCACAGTATTACTCTCAAAAGTAGTGCTTGTAATTTCAACGGCCCCATCATTTTGAACTGATTTTGATTCTTCTCCTAAAACAATGCTTCCAGGGAAGATCATAATTACTATCATAGAAATAACAACTGACCATAAGGTAAATATATTGAAATTTTTACTATTCTTCATAAAATAAGCCCTCCTCTCTTAAAAAATGGAAAATAAAAAACCGACTATATTTATAACTTTTTATAAATATAGTCGGTTGCATCACTAACTCAGCATATTCCAGATGCCCAAATACAGAATATACATCAACGTTTCTATAACATTTTAATATTTACTAATTATTTCTTAAAATTCATTACTTTTTAACACTTAATTTTCAATTTGTATTTGTATGTTACAATATTTTAAAAAAACTGTCAAAAAACATTTTTTCACAGCAAATATTATTTGTTAATTTTATTAAGTTTTTATTTTTAAAATAATATATTTTACATGTATATTTTATTAATTTGTCAAATAAATTTTGATTTTTTTATACTTTTAATACAGGGTTTTATCAAGGTTTTAACCCTAATTTTATATTTTAAATTTAAAATATCCTTAAAAAACTTCCTCTAAATTTAATTCCTTAATATATTTTTTTGGAACATAATTACAAAATCACACAATATTTTCTTTATGTCTATTTTAATTAATTAAATTTAAAACAAAAAAGGCATTTTCTTAATCCAAAAAGAAAATGCCTTTTTATTGTTGATTTTTAGTTATAATATATTAAGTTTTTGGTGTTTTTATATTAACATTATTTTATTAATATCTAGTATCTTTAAGTCCGCAGAAAGCATCTACTGAACTTACTCCTTTAAATTCTGAACGTCCCATCATTTTATCAACTAAAGCTTTAATATTAAATTCTTTAGAATCATAAGCATTTATATAAGTTTTAACTTGTGGAACATCAGCTAAATGGAATGGGCATTGTAGAGATATAAAGATAGTAGGTATTTCATTAACATAGAATGGAATATCTGGTGTACCTTTACTTGGTGGCCATTGAAGACGTTGATCAACACTTGCCCCTACATCAGCTAAATTTATAATTAAATCATATTTTGAAGTTAATTCAGCTATTGGACGCTTGCCAGCATAAATATTTCCAATAGCAGCACCCATCTCTTCTTTTGGTAACTTCATGATCTTATCTACTGGTGATTCATATATTTCTACTTGGAATCCTTCCTGTTCTAATAATTCTTTCATTATATCTACAGGACCCTTTTGTGCTCCTTGCATAAGAGCTAAGAATTTACCAAATCCCCCATCGAAACCTTTAACCTTTACAAGTAATACTCTTTTAGTCTTATCTGGTGAAATTGGGAATATTTCTTCATTATTCTTAACTAAAGTTATTGCCTTATCTGCTATTTCTAAAGCAGCCTTTTTATTTTCTTCTAAACCAATCTTAGCCATAGCTTCTTCTTTTGGTTGTAATATTTCAGTCTTAGCTTTCTTATGAAGCCCTAAAGATGCCTTTAATCCTAATATTCTAGTTAATGCATCATGAAGTCTTTCTTCAGTTATAACTCCATTCTTATATCCTTCCATCATCCATTGAAAATCTTCATCTGGATCATTAAAGAATAAGAATAAGTCACTACCTGCTGCAATTGCAGTTGGTAACATATCTTTACGCTTCATAGCTGAAGTCATAGCAACCATGTGAGATGCATCAGTTACAACCAATCCATTGAATCCCATTTGACCTTTTAATAAATCTGTTAATATATATTTACTTAAAGTTGCAGGCATATTCATTTCTTTAATTGTAGCATCTGGATTAAAATATTTTACATATTCAGGTAAAGCAATATGTCCAGCCATTATTGATGGAAGACCTGCTTCAATTAATCCAGAGTATACTTTTCCGAAAGTAGCATTCCACTCTTCAACTGATAAAGTATTGGGAGCAAATGATAAATGCTGATCTCTTTCATCTATACCATCACCTGGGAAATGCTTAGCAGCTGGTAAAATTCCAGATTCCATTATGCCTCTCATATATTCTAAAGATAACTCTAAAGTTTGATCGGCATCTGCAGACCAAGTTCTAGTAGATATTATTGGATTTCTCCAGTTTCTGTTTATATCAACAATTGGAGCAAAACTCCAGTTACATCCTATAGCAGATGCCTCAATTCCTGATATTCTTCCTAATTCATAAGCATAGTGTGGATCTTGAGTAGCAGCAATTTTAACCTCATTACCAACATATGTTCCATCTGTACAAGCCCCATTTCCACCAGCCTCTGTATTAGCTGCTATTAATAGTGGAATTTTAGAATTTTCTTGTAGTATTCTATTTTGTTCATATACTTCTTCAGCCTTACCTGGATTATAACGAACAGCTCCAATATGATAATTATTTAAAACACTTTTTAAATATTCTTCATCACGGCTTGCTCCCATGTTTACAAATAGTTGTCCTATTTTTTCTTCTATAGACATATTTTTTATTGTATCTTCTACCCATTTTATAGATTCTTCATCTAGATTATATGGTTTTACTTTTAAATTTACCATTTGCCTTTCTCCTTTTATCCTCAAAATTTCTAAGTACCCACATACTTATTAAATATTTTTTATTGAGCTTCTCTTCTTTCTTCTAATACTTTATTCATTTCATTTACTTTTTTCTTAGAAAGATTATATACAAATACTAAAATTAATGTAGTTAATATAAATCCTCCGGCAGCCATTCCTATTCCTATATTTTTGATACCAACACCAATGTTTTCTGCTTGTACTGTAGCTCCTGATTGATATCCTAATAAAGATAAGGCAAATCCGCCCATACCACCAGATATAACTTGACCTAATTTTCTAGCTAATGAATATGAAGAATAAACTGTACCTTCATTTCTTTCACCTGTAGTGTACTCTTGATAATCAATAACATCTGAAACTAATGCCCAAATTATTGTATTTACTAACCCTGATCCTAGTCCTGCTAAGAATGATAATACAAGGAATAACATTACTGATAAATTAGGTATAAATAACATTACTGTATACATACAAGCTGCAAAAGCTGATCCTAATACAGCTGACTCTTTCTTTCCTAATTTTCTAACTATTGCTCCAGCAAATGGTATAACAATTATAGATGCTAACATACCAATCATTCCACCAAAAGCTGTAAGACCAGGCTCTTTAAAATAATCCTTAAATATATATACATTTAAACTACTTAATGCTAATGAACCACCTAACATTAAAAATGAAGCTATTGCAACCCCTATGAAAGCTCTATTCTTAAATAATAATGCAATTGTTTGTCCAATACTTTTTTTGTTATTATTTACTTTATGTACTATTCTTTCTCTAGTTAATCTAAAATTAAAGAAAAATGAAATAGTTGAAATAATTGCTAATATTACGGCACAAGTTATAAATCCTTCTGCTGTAACTTCACCTTGTGCATTAAAGATTATCTTAGGAACTAATATCATTACTAAAACATTAGCTAACATAGATCCAAGATTTCTAAAAGTTGATAATGCAGTTCTTTCATCAGAATCATTAGTCATTACTGAAGCTAGTGATCCATAAGGTATATTAACGGCAGTATATAACATACCATATAAAATATATGTTACATATGCGTATGGTAATTTCATATTATCTGGTAATCCCGGTATTGCTGTAAAAGCTAGGATTCCAACAATAACCATTGGCACTCCAAATCTAACAACATAAGGTCTAAACTTACCATGTCTAGTAGCTTCTGCCTTATCTAAAAGTACTCCCATTATAGGGTCATTAATTGCATCCCAAAATCTAGCTACTATAAATAGTGTACCAACCGCTGCTGCACTAATCCCTAATACATCTGTGTAGAATACCATTAAATAACTACTTACAAAAGCAAAGAATGTTGCACATCCAAAATCTCCAAATGCATATCCAATCTTATCGCCCATGTTAAACGATTTCACTTGTTCTTCTTTTTTGCTTATTAAATCAAGAACCATAATTATTTATCCTCCCAAAATATTTTTCATCATTGAATAAATTTATATTTAAATTCTTATAATACCCATATAGAATGGAAATTTTAATTAAATAATATTTCCATCCTATATCAATTATTATCTTTTAAAATATTTAGCTGAATTTTTATAACAAATATTTTGAACAATTTCACCTAAGATTTCTTCGTCATAAGGATATTGTCCTGACTCAACTAAATTGCCTAAGTAATTACATAATATTCTTCTAAAATACTCGTGTCTTGTATAAGATAAAAAGCTTCTTGAATCAGTTACCATACCAACAAATTGACTTATAAGTCCAAGTTGTGATAAGGCCATCATTTGTCTTTCCATACCATCTTTTTGATCATTAAACCACCAGCCTGATCCAAATTGTATCTTTCCTGCTATATTTCCTCCTTGGAAATTACCAATCATAGTACCAAGCACTTCATTATCCTTTGGATTTAGACAATATAAAATAGTTTTTGGAAGTTTATCTTCCTTATCTAATTCATCTAGTATTCTTGAAAGTGAATATGCTATTTCTCCATCATCAATACTATCAAAACCAGCATCTGCACCAATTCTATTAAACATTCTTGTGTTATTATTTCTTAATGCACCTATATGTAATTGCATTACCATATTTCTTTCAGCATACATTTTTCCAAGTGATATTAATAAAGCTACTGAATATTTTGATGCTTCTTCATTATTTATATTTTCCCCATTTAATGCTTTAATGAATATTTCGTTAATTTCTTCACATGAAAATTTATAAAAAACAACCCTCTCTAAACTATGGTCTGTAATCATACATCCATTTTCATAGAAGTAATCTAATCTTATTTCTAAAGCTTTCTTTAAATCATCAAAAGATTTAATTTCAACATTACTTACTTCAGCTAACTTACCTATATACTCTTTAAATCCTTCATTTTGTATCTTCATTGCCTTTTCAGGTCTAAAACTTGGATTAACAGAACATTTAAAGTTGATATCTTCTTTTAATTGCTTATGATATCTTAGGTCATCTATAGGATCATCAGTAGTTCCAATATAAACTACATTAGCCATTTCAATTAATTTCTTTGCAGTTAAATTATTATTTTCTATGACTTTATTACATTTTTCCCATATAGTACTAGCTGTTTTTTCACTTAATGTTTCTTCTACTCCAAAGAATCTTTTAAGCTCTAAATGAGACCAATGATAAATAGGATTTCCAATTAAATATGGCATCATTTTTGCAAACTGATAAAATTTATCATAATCACTTGCATTTCCTGTTATGTATTCTTCATCTATACCAAAGCTTCTCATGGCCCTCCACTTATAGTGGTCATGGTATAGCCACATTTCAGTTAAATTTTTAAATTTATGATTTGTGGCTATTTCCATAGGAACTAGGTGACAGTGATAATCAAACACTGGCACCTTTGAAGCATAATTATGGTATAAAACCTTTGCTACTTCATTTTCTAGTAAAAAGTCTTTATCCATAAATTTCTTCATTTCATTATCCCCTTATAAATTAATTTTATTAATTTTTCTTATTCTTTTTAATTGCCTCAATTAATCCATTTATATACACTGCACCTAAAGCTCTATCATATAAACCATATCCAGGTCTACCTGTCTCTCCCCATATCATTCTTCCGTGGTCTGGTCTGTATGGACCTGCAAAATCATAATCACAGTATGCTTTTACTATTTCATAGAAATCTAATGATCCTGCTTCTGATAAATGAGCAACTTCATTAAAGCTACTATCTCCAGTTATCTTAACATTTCTAAGATGAGCAAAATGTATTCTATTTCTTTCTTTACCGAAATAATTAATCATTTGAACCATGTCATTTACCTTTGTACATCCTAAAGAGCCTGTACATAAAGTTATTCCGTGATATGGACTATCATATAAATCTATAAATCTCTTTAAATTATCAAAATTAGTTATTATTCTTGGTAATCCAAATATTCCCCATGGTGGATCATCCGGATGTATTGCCATTTTCATTCTTACTTCGTCAGCAACTTTCATTATTCTTTGTATAAAGTAATTTAAATTGCTCCATAGTATTTCTTCATCTATATCTTTATATTGTTCTAGTAAACCTTTAAGTCCACCTTCTCCATAAGAAGTATCCCAACCTGGTAACTCTAATTCTCCTAAAGCTGGATCCATCTTCTTAACTTGTTCTTCATCATAAATTAAGCATGTTGAACCATCTTCTAACTTATAATTTAAATCAGATCTTGTCCAATCAAATACTGGCATAAAGTTATAGCATATTGTATCTACACCAGCTTCTGCTAAATTTCTAATTGTTTGTATATAGTTATCTATATATCTATCTCTTGTTGGTAAACCAAGTTTTATATCTTCATGTACTGGTACACTTTCTATTACTGAAAGCTTTAACCCATGACTTTCTATTTCTTTTTTTAATTCTAAAATTCTTTCTAATGGCCATACTTCTCCAACTGGAATATCATATATAGCCGTGACTATTCCCTTCATTCCTGGTATTTGTTTGATGTATTCAAGTTTAACTGGATCATCTTTACCATACCATCTGAACGTCATTTCCATGATTTTTCCTCCCCTTAATAAATAAACCTTTATTTCTTAATCTTATTAGCACTCTTTTAAATACTAGTATACAAATTTATTCAAAAAATTTTAACAACGAATTTTCTCCATCTTTTTCATGAAAGCTTTAGCTGTGTTTTCTATATCCTCAAGTGATCCTTTTATTAATGAACTTCCAACTCCAACGCAAGAAACTCCATTTGCAAACCACTCTTCGATATTATCTACTGAAACTCCACCAGTTGGCATTATTTCAACATTTGGAATAGGTGCCTTTATTGCTTTTACATATTTTGCACCAAAAACATCTCCTGGAAATAATTTGATCATTTTATTTCCTGCATCCATAGCTTTCATTATTTCACTTACTGTCATACATCCTGGTAAATAAAGAACATTCATTTCTTTGCATACCTTATTAACTTCTTCACTATATCCTGGACTTACAACATACTTTGCCCCAGCTTCAATAGCATCGGAAGCCATTTTACCATTTAAAACACTTCCTACTCCAATTAATGCTTCTGCATGTGAGCTATATTCTTTAATAAGCTCACATACATTTGGTATTGTATAAGTAAGTTCTAATGATTTAATTCCACCTTTTAAACAAGCTTCCATGTATCCTCTAGCTTCTTCATGACTTTTCCCTCTAACTACAGCTACAACTCCACTTGCTTTTAATTCATCTAAAATCATTACTTCTTTTCCTCCTATACTCCTGAGTAAGCTGAAAATGCTCCATCAACTGGAATAACTACTCCATTTACAAATCCTGATGCTTCTTCTGATACTAAGTATAATAGTGTTCCTATTAATTCACTAGCTTCTCCGAATCTTCTCATAGGAGTACTATTTAATATCTTTTCTGTTCTTGGTGTTGGTGTTCCATCTTCATTAAATAATAATTTTTCATTTTGAGCTGTTACGAAGAACCCTGGTGCTATAGCATTAACTCTTATTCCAACTTTAGACATATGTACCGCAAGCCATTGAGTAAAATTACTTACTGCAGCCTTTGCTCCTGAATATGCAGGTATTTTAGTAAGTGGTGTAAATGCATTCATTGATGAAATATTAATGATTGTTGCACCCTCTTTATTAATCATATCTTTACTAAACTCTTGTGATGGAAGTAATGTTCCTAAGAAGTTTAAGTTAAATACAAATTCTACTCCCTTTGCATCTAAATCAAAGAATGTTGTTATGTCTTCATTTTCTAAATCTTCTACTTCTAAGTATTCTTTAGTTGTAGTTCCTTTTGGATGATTTCCTCCAGCTCCATTTATTAATATATCAACTGTTCCAAACTCTTTAAGAATTATTTCATGAGCTTTTTTTAGATTTTCTTTATCTAAAACATTAGTTTCAATTCCTATTGCTGTGCCGCCTTTTTCATTTATCTCTTTAGCTTTATTATCACAAGCTTCTTGTCCTAATGCTAAAATTGCGACTTTCGCTCCACATTCTGCAAGTGCGTCTGCCATTGCTCCACATATAACTCCTGTTCCACCTGTTACAACACAAACTTTATCTTTTAAATCAATATTAAACGGTAATTTCATTTTCCATTCCTCCTTGCAATACTATACTTGTATACTAGCATATTAATATATGAATTACAACAGCTTTTTTGAAAACATTTAAATTTTTTTATAATAAAAAAGTCACATAATATTAATCTTAATACTATATGACTTTTTCCCATGCTATGACTTATAATTTTATACTCTATAAATGCTTTATAATATTTCTTATAATATTATAAAATTAGCTATTTCAGGATCTTCTTTTATTAGTTTCTTCCACTGTTCAACAGGTGCTTTTATATGCTTTGATACAACTTCATCGATAATGTTACTATCTTTATTTTTTAAAATATTTAAATATGTTATATGTTGATCTACTAAAAACTCTTTATTTAATCTTATCTCTGCTAATAATCTCATTCTATTATAATGAGTACTTATATTACAGATAGATTCCCATACATTAGATTTATTTATCCCAATAAATATTAACTTATGGAATTCTTTATCTAAATTATGAAACTCTAATAAATTATTACCCTTTTGTGCAACTAACTTTTGAGCAAATAAACACTTTTCCATTTCAATTAATGTATCTTCTGAGAAATTTTCACAAGCTTCTTTTAATGCTTCTTTTTCTAGGTTATATCTAATAAAAATAGCTTCTTCTATTAAATTCCAATCTATTTGAGAAACATAAGTACCTGCTTGTGGCTTAACCTCTATTAATTTTTCAGCCTTAAGCTTTATTAATACTTCCCTTATAGGTGTTCTTGATACATTTAATTTTTTTGATAAATCAGATTCACTTAATATTTCACCTGGACTTAGTTCTAATGACATAATATTATCTTTTAGTACTCTATAAACATACTCTTTACAAGTTTCCTTCTCCAATTTTTCATAAAGAATCATCTTAAAATTCCTCCCATTATATTTGTCTAAAAAACTTAATTCTAAACCTTAAAATCTAGTACACTAGTATATGCCATTATAACATAAGAAAAATTAGGTACACAATGCATACCTAATTTTTAAAATAAAAACTAATAAAATTTTATTTTTTGTAGCCAAATTCCGGTATATTTGTCCATCTTTCACGTAAAGAATGAGCTATCATTTTAGGCTTTCTTTCTCTAGTAAATATACCTTTTTTATTTCCTTGAACTCTTATAATTCCTTGGCTTGTAGCAAAATCAGCAAAGTTCCATACTTGTTCACCAACAAAGTTTTTACACTTATCCATAACTTCATGATTTGCCTTATAATATTCTACTTGATATTCTTCAGTAAACATAACTGGAACTGTGTCATGAAGCCCTGCAACAGTATCTGCTCCATATTCAGTAAACATTATAGGAGTCTTAGGACATCTCTCTTCCCATCCTTTTAATTCATCCTCTAACATTCTCTTAGCTTCCTCTAAATCGCCTCCAGCTACATACCATCCATAATATCTATTTAAACATAATACATCTACTATGTCTCCAACCTTACATCTATCTGGTGTAGACATTAAATAAGTAACTACGGTAACAGGTCTTTTTTGTGGATCTAATTCTTTAGTTAATTTTATTAATGGTTCAAAATATTCTTTTGCTCCCTCTGAATCTGAATCTGGCTCATTTGCTACAGACCACATTACAACACATGGATGATTCTTATCTCTAGAAACTAATTCTCTTAAAATTCTTTCATGAGCTTCTTTAGTACCAATTTCTTTCCATGTATCTCTTTTAGGAGCATCACCACCAAATCCTGTTGCCATAAAGTTTAAATGTAATCCAACAGCTGGCGTTTCATCAATTACAACTATACCTTCTCTATCTGCAAGTCTCATTATTTCTTCAGAATATGGATAATGAGATGTTCTGAAAGAATTTGCTCCAATCCACTTCATTAAGTTAAAGTCTTTTATATTGATAGCTTCATTTATTCCTCTTCCATTAACATAAGAATCCTCATGTTTACCAAAGCCCTTAAAGTAAAAAGGTTTATTATTTATTAAGAATTTACCATCTTTTACTTCAACAGTTCTTACTCCGAATTCTTCAAAATAAGTATCAATGATTTCTTCATCATCTAATAATTCTACTTTTAACTTATAAAGATATGCATTCATAGGCTCCCATAAATGTACATTATTTATAGTAAGCTTTCCTTCCTTACCTTCTCCTTCTGCAACTATATTATTTTCTTCATCAATTATAGTTACTTTAATATTACATTTACCTACAGCTTGTACTTCATAATTAACATATCCATTGTTTTCTTTAAAATCTGTAACAATAGTTATGTCTTCTACATAACTCTTTGGTGTTGTATATATTTTAACTGGTCTATGTATACCTGCATAGTTAAAGAAATCAAAGTTAACTGAATTTTTTATAACTTTTTTCCCATCAATTTCAACTTCTTTTACTAATCCTACTGGTAAAGTAGTTTCATCAATTATATTATTAACTGCTACAGTTAATCTATTATCCCCTGATACTAATAAATCATTTATCTCAGCCTCAAAAGGAGTAAATCCTCCCTTATGTTCAACTAATAATTCTCCATTTAAATATACCTTTGCTTCATGTGTTGCTGAGCCAAATCTTAATACTATTCTTTCATTAAGTAATGTTTTAGGAATAGTAAAGTTTCTTTCATACCATACCCATCCAACATGATCTCTTACTTCTTGACTTTCTACTAAATCATTATATGATGATGGTACAGCCATTTCTATGGTATCTTCTAATGGTGCTTTACTTAACTCTTCTGTTAAACCATTTCCTTCATTTAATTTGAATTTCCATATACCACTTAAGTCTATTAATTGTCTTGATTCTGTAATTATTGGATATAACATATATAATTCCTCCTAAAATATAAATTTTTTACCCTTTTTATTATAAAAATGTATATGATTTTATTATCTTTTTACATTGCATAAACCATTATCTATAACTGAATTAATAGTATATTCATCAATTATATTTATATCACCTATTATTGAATGCTTTAGTGAACTAGCACAGGTTCCAAACTCAACAACTCTTTCATTTGGCATTTCATTTAAAATTCCATGTAAAATTCCTGCTGTAAATGCATCTCCACCACCAACTCTATCTAATATATCAAAAGTATATGAATTTGATTTTAATAATTCTTTTCCATTAAATAGGTAGCCTTTTAAAGTATTATTATTAATTGAATTTACAATCCTTTTAGTACAAGCTGCATATCTTAAGTTTGGATATTTTTTAAATAACATTTCATAATGATATTGTAATTTTTCATCAAAATCTAAGCTATTATCCTCAAATTTTAATATATTAATCATATCTAGAGATCCTAAAAAAGCAAAATCTACATAATTTAATATTTCCTCTAATACTTCCTTTGCTTCATCTATAGACCATAATTTTGATCTATAATTTGAATCATAGGAAACTAAAATACCTTTCTTTTTGCATTCCTTTGCAATCTCTATTATAAGCATTTTTAAATCATTACTTAAAGCTGGAGTTATTCCCGATAAATGAACTAATCCAACACCCTTTAGCATATTATCTATATTAAATTCATCCTTTGAGGCCATAGATATTGCGGAATATTTTCTATCATATATAACTTCAGTACTTCTAAGACCATGTCCAATTTCAGAATAATATACTCCTAATCTACCTTCTCCAATCACAATATCGTTTACATCAACATTATAACCTCTAAATTTACTAATAACCTTTTTTCCTAGATAATTATCTGGAAGTTTAGTTACAAACTTAGTATCATGTCCTAATATGGCAAGACTTGCTATTACATTTGCTTCTCCGCCTGAATACACAGCTTCAAAGGAATTTGCTTGTATTATTTTTTGGTTATTTGGAGGAGTAAGCCTTAACATTATCTCTCCAAAGCCCAAAACCTTTTTACTTCTAAATCCTAACTCATTCATACTTACTCCATCTCCTCGTTAGATAGCTTTATTTAGATAAATTTTCTTTAAATTCAGCTATAACTTTCTCTTGGTATTCACCATAATAAGAATTACTAGTAAATCTTTCTAAAGCCTCTTTAGAAAATCTACTCCATGATTCTTTTTCTTTTCTAACCATTATTGGGTAATATAAAGCTTCGTTCTCTTCAGCTGCCTTAAGATCTCCTAAAGCATCTCCAACCATTAATACATTATTTCTACTATATCCTTTTGCAATAAGTTTATTTATACAATAAGATTTTGATCCAATGTTTTGAGTTAAAACTATATCAACATTTTCTAAAAGACCATGTTTATTCCACTCATCTAAAACTGCTTTTTCATTTGCAGATGATACTATTGCTATATCTGCAACTTTTTTAGCCAATATAATAGCTTCTTTTACTCCTTCAAATGGACATTTTTCGTCATCACTTAATAAATCGATTGATTTGTTTACTGACTTAGACCATTCTAAAGCCTTTTTTAAACAAATATTATTTGTTTTTTCTATTTCAACTTCTAAGGATTCATTTGAAAGCTCTTTAGTTTCTTCAGTCCATCTTACAAATTCATCTAATCCTTCTATTGTTATATATTTTTCATTAATTTCTATAAGCGCTACAGCTAACCCCTTGAATCTATTTATTCCTCTAGTTAATGTATAAAGATTAACTTCATTCCATCTCTCTAGTATAGGTTCTTTCCACTCTTCAAGATTCCATTCTGTTACCATACATGGCCCAAAGCACTTTATATGCTTTATATCCATAGTATCTATTGCGCACCCATCAGAATCTATACAAATCAAAAAATCTTTTTGCTTATTAAAGTTATCTAAAATATTACTCATTCATTTCACCTACTATTATTTATTTTAAGGCATATATGTAATTAGTATCACTACTTTTACGTGAACATTATATTTTATGAATAGTTTAATTTTGACAATAAAGTTCAAACCCCTTATTAGTATACTAGCATATTAGTATTTTCATTTCAATAATATTTAAATCTATTTATTATTTATACACAAAATAAATGCAAGTAAATAGATATTATCCAATTTACTTGCATTCATATATTACTTATTTTCATATTATCTTTATTATTTATTTGTGCCACTATATTATTTCCTAGTTTTTATAATAAACTTATTTCTTTTATATATTCCACCTTAACATAGTCACAAAGCCATACATTATTTTTAGATAAATAAAACTTAATTCCATCATTAAACATACTCTCTGAATCTACTTCTAAAATAACTAAATCACCATGTCTTTTTCCAACAAGGCTTGCAGTTTCTATATCCTTTGATAAATGAACATAATTTCTTTCCTTCTTTATAAGTCCATTTTTCAAAATTGACTCTAAATATTTTCTTCCAGTACCATGATATAGAACCTTTGGTGGCTTAATCTCCTCTAAACCTAGATCTACTTTAATTGAATGACCTTGATTAGCTCTTATTTTGCTCTTATCCTCATTAAACGAATATCTCCCCTTTGAATCTTCTTTAACTATTCTTTCTAAATCATCCATGCTAAATCCTTCATAGGACTTATTTATCCCCTCTATCAAATCTAATACACTTAAATATCCATGTTCATCTAGTTTTAATCCTATCTCTTCTGGCTTATGTCTTAGTATTAAACTTATGTATTTACTTATCTTTGAATCATTATTTTTCATGCCACCAATCCCCTTACTCTCCTATGATATTTCTAACTTATCCTAATAAAGCATAATAAAATTATCTTCAAAAATAAACTTTACATTATTCATAGGATTCTCTTCTTAATGAGAAAATTCTATCATAAATAGAATCTTTTTACTGCTTAGACCATGTAAATTTAATCTCTAAAAGTATTGTGACGGACTTGTACCAGACTTTTATAAATCCGTCACATGCTTTAAACCCTTGATATAACTTACCTAGAAGTACTTATGACGGACTTTGACGGACTTTTTTCTATTTCTATGTATACATGTATACTATATATTTTTTTATCTATATATTTTTTTATTTTTTTCTGTATACTCCAGAAAAGGAAAAAGTCCGTCACTTCCGTCAAAACCATTGGTATCACTAGAAAAACTCAGGTTTCAACTCCGTCAAAAATACGTCACAACTCCGTCACTAAAGGATAAAATATTAAAATTTATTTGTATTTTTTCAACTCATCATCTACCTGCTTTTGAACCCTTTCAAAGGAAATTTTTTTATCTTCTCCATCTAAAGTTAAAAAACTCTTAGATAAATCTTCAACAGTAGATTCTAATGTATTCATGAATTGTGTATACGCAAAATCAAATTTAGGATCATTTTCATCTTTTCCAAAAACCAAATACATTAATTGCTCAATCATCTGATCCATTCCCCATAATTTTAGATGAAGTAATTCATGTATAATTACTGGCTCTAAATTATTTTCCTTAGGATTATAATTATTTATCATCACTATAGCCTTTTTATCTGTCATATCAATTTTAATATCACCAGTCTTATTCCATTCTTGATTAATCAATTGAAGTTTTATATCCCAATCTTTTAATCTAAGCCTTTCTTGCCATTTCCTTAAATACTTTTCTATTAAATTCTCATCAAAACTCATATGCTAACACCCCTAATATTTATCTTAAATTTATTTTATTATTCTTTATATTCTTTTATTTATTTGGTATTTTAAATTAAACTTACAGTCTCCCATTAAATAGAATTGAATTTATATCTTTATACAAATTATACTATATCAATTATATTTTCAATATTATCCCTGTAAGTATTTATAATTAAATATTAGATAAATACAGCCTCCAAATAGAGCTATGATTAAAAATTTATTTTGTAATTATTTTAATCTAAACTCCACATACTAAAAATTATTCTTTTAATTTACTAGTATTATTACTTCATCTACAGGATAATTTCTGAAATTTCCTAATTGCTTATTTGAATAAATATCATAATTCTCTCTTCTAAACATAAAAAACTCTTACTTGTATATATAAACACAAATAAGAGTTTATTTTTTTCTAAATTAATAATTTAAACTCATAAATATTAATACTAAATCTATTATTTAATACTCCAATCCCTACTTAATAAATCTTTAAGGGCTTCTACTTTATCTTTCCCTAGAACCTCTGCTATTTCTCTCTCCATTTGTTCTTTCAGTTCTGTACTCTTTTTACAATAATCTTTTCCCTTATCCGTAAGCTCTGTATACTTATTATTACTTTCATTTACTACAAATTTTAAGTATCCTCTCACCTCTAATTTTTTAGCACACTTAAACATGGCTTGACGAGATATGTTAGCCTGTCTTGCTACCTCTGCAATAGATATTTTCCCCATATTAATTTTAGCCAGAAGAAGTGCTTCTGTATGTGATATATCCTCTTCTTCAAGCTCTGCCCATCGCTCTTCAACACCCCTTCTAAGTATAATATGTTTTTCACTTATTAAATCAATTATATTTAAATCTCTCTTCATTTTCTCACCTTATTTTTATATAATAATATATTTTACCATATATATTATTATATTTTAATTTAGCATATCCATCCCGTCAACCAAGTTGACACAATCCATGTTTACTGTTATACTTTCTTAGTCAACTAAGTTGACTTTTTTGATTTTATCATAGGAGGAAATTTTTATTATGGGAGAAACAAAATTTCAAAAATTTATTTTTACATTAATGATGTGCTTTGGTATGGTTCTGGGTATGACTATTTATAATATGCTTTTAAATGAAGGATTTCATCCTCAATTCTTTAATAATCTTTTAAAGGACTTTTGGCCAGGATTTTTTGTAGCACTTGTATTAGATATATTTATTGTGGGTAAAATTGCAAAAACTATTGCATTCAAAATTGTAAAACCAACCAAAGATACAAAACAAATTAAAATCATATTAGCAATTTCTATTTGTATGGTTACAGGAATGGTATTTTTCATGTCTATGTATGGAGCTATTGTCGCTGTTGGATTTAATAGCACAGCCTTAAAAATTTATCCACTATGTATTGCTAGAAATTTCATTATAGCAGTACCTCTTAACTTAATAATTATATCTCCTTTAGTTAGAATATCATTTAATAAAATATTTTCTAATTAAAAAATAAATAAAGCTACCTAATTACTTTTCTTGTAATTAAGTAGCTATTTTAATTCTTGCTTTAGCATTTCTATGAAATCATCTGAAAATACTTTCTCTTTAATGGACTTCTTTAATAACTCCATTAACTCTAATTCAGTTACATCTAAACTTCTTGGAACATAGATATCATCACCTCTTACTGTATCTTTATATACTGAAAATCTAATCTCATTCCTTTTCATAGACTTAACAAAAATCTTTTCTATGCAATATGTGTAATCTTCATCTTTTAGACTAGCTTGTCTTAGAAGATTACAGTATCTAGTACTTTTTATTATTTTCTCTTCAATTTTTTTAGGCATACCATCACCTCTTTATTCTAAAAGTATCTTAGAAAGTTCTTCATCAGCTATGACTACTACTGAAAATCGCTAGAAAGTAAAAATAGTGAAGAAGTATAATTAACTCCTTCACTACATATAATCTCATCTGTGTATTCTGGTAGTATGTCTTTCAACATTCCATTTCTAAGTTCTTTAACCTCTTCTATGTTTTCAACTACTAAAACATATCCTCCTAAATCTTTATCCACATTTCTGTTTTCTCCATAGTTTTCATTAAGTATATCTATTGTTTCAGAAATGCTTTTTATTACTTCTATTGAATAATTGTTTAATTCTTTTAACTGTTTTTTGTTGAACACTCTTATCATTTATAACATCTCCTATAAATAAAAATAGATTTTAATTAGTCTTTAAACCAATTAAAATCTATTTCAAATATATAATATATATTTATTGTGATACTTAATTGCACTTGTATATTCTAAGAAAATATATTATAACTATGCCTATTTCATATCATTATTAATTTATTTCTTCTTTGCTTATTATTTCTTTTTCTAATACATTATTAATTTTATCTAATATCTTATTTATATTCTCTAGATATCTTTCTAACTTGTTTATTTTAATATATATTTCATTTTGTTTTTCAATACCTGGCATTTCAAATGTAAGACTAGACATTTTAGTTTTATGCAAATTACCTCTATCCGTTGATTGCTTAAACTTATATTTATTTAGATATACAAATAACTCTAAATTAATTTTTCCTTTATATTGTTCCTTAGGTATTAGTACTCCACAATGATCTGTTGGGAAAAATTTATAATCACGATAAAATATTTCACCTGCATCTCCATCTGTATTCCATGTAACACAGTTCTCTTCAATTATATAATTTTGTCCCGGTTCATTCTTCCATGCCTGCCAAACATTCTTGCTTTCTCTTTTTCTTATAAAGTTGCTTTTTAACCATGATTCAGATGCATATCCAAATATCCCATTATTCTCTGTACCAGATGATACTATAGGTATTAAATCAATATTATTATTTATATTATTATTTATATTATCATATAATTCTTTTGTAATTATTCTTTTACCTGTATCTAAGTAAAAAACATCTGAAATAACAAAAGTATTCATATCATCAAATGATATTATCTTTTTTATAGTTTTCTCAATTTCTTTCCTTATTTTTACTAACTTACTTTTATATAACATAATTTTTTTTATTTTTTCTAATTCTAATTCTTGAGTCTTTATTGATGGAATTATAATTTCTTGTTCATTTGCATAAGTCTTATTAAAATTACCATTTGCATCTTTTGCAATTACAATTTCATAGAATAGACGTTGAAATTTAAACATAAACCATGTTAAATTAATTCTATCTCTATATTGTTTTTTTACTTTCATCACATATGCATGATCATTTATTGTAAATTCATGACCTTTTGGTATATATCTCATTTTACCTGCCTGACCGTTCCTTGCAACTAATATAGCTTCCCCTTCAAACACTTTAATATTTTTACCTCTATTAGTTGCAAGCTTATTAATCATACCCATAAAAGTTTGTTCTTTGGTTGAACTTGAATATACTGGTATAGACTGTTTTTCATCCATCGGCATATTATAATATATAAAATTTTTTGTTATACAACTATCTCCGCCAAGAAAATCCACATAACTTCCAAGTTGACCTTTTAGTATATCATTATTTTCCACGATTCCACCTCTTAACTTTTGTTTAAAGCTAAATCATTAATAAGTATCTCTATATTTTTTATTTGATTGTCTAGTTCTTTTTCTGTAATATATTCAGGTTCATATGGTCTCATATATAATTCTGGCAATAAATTAAAATAATTATCCTCTGTTATATCTTCATTTACACATATAAATGAAGCCTTGCATAATTCATATATATCCTCTTTTATTTTTTTTCCCATAATACTTCCATCTATATCTAATTGATTAGTTTTTATTATTTCTCCATTCAAGTACTTATCTACAACCTCATATGTATCATTATGAATATATCTAGGTATTCCATTTTCTACAGTCACTAAATCAGTTTCCCATCTATTATCTGATAAATTATATCCATCAAAATCAAGTATATAACTCCATATCTTATCCTTAATACTATTAAAATTAACATTAACTTTATTATAATCTAACTCATTTGTATTTATTTCTATAAACTGTTTATTTATCGATTCTATAGTGTTTTTACTTCTTTTATATCCTACTAATATATATGTTTTTTGCTTAGTATATGGAGCAAAAACATATTTATTTAATGATATTATTGATTCAATTTTTAAATTTGATATTAAATATTTTCTAAACTTATCTTTAGATGGATTCTCTAAAACACCATTAGGTATTATTATTCCTATTCTTCCATTGTAAGGCAAGCAATCTATATACTTTTTTATAAACAAATATTCTTTTCCTCTACCATATGGGGGATTAGAAATAAATATATTCCATTTATTATTAATACAATCATTATCTAAGTGTATTTTCTGATTAGGTATAGGTTCTAAAGAATTTGCTCTAAACAAAGCTGTATGACCATCTCCAGCAAAAAACATATTTAACTTAGCTTTTTTTATACAGTCTTCTTCGATGTCTAATCCGGTAAACATTTGCTTACTTAAAATCTCTTCAATATAATCATGTTTTCCATTCAATATTTTCTTATATTCTTCTTCTAAATATGCATAACATTCCGTAAGTAATCCACCAGTACCACAAGATGGATCTATTATTTTAATATTTTTATAGTTTTTTATTATTATATCTATAATTTGTTGTGGTGTAATTTTATCACCAGTTTCTTTTAACTGATTTTCTAAGTCATTTATTTCTTTTTTTATCTTATTTATATATGGTTTTAATGTTATTTGTGCTAATACTTTACTTATATGTCTTTTAGTATAATATTGTCCTAGCTCCTCTTTTTCATCCTTATCTTTAAACTTTTCATAAATAGAACCATAAACATCAAAATTACAAGCATGTAGATATAACGATTTTTCTTTTTTATTATTAGCTGTATTAATTCCTTCAAGTTCCTTATATATTTTAGCTAAAAATTTATATCCATATTTATTTTGAGGTATATTACTAACATTAGTTAAAACACTGCTAAATTCTCTATATTCTTTCTCATATCCATCTACATATTCTTTAGTATTTTCATCAATTTCATCATCTTTATTATTAAGCAACTTAATCTGGTTATCTATACAAGTTTTGATTTTTTTTCCCATTTTTTCTAAATCATCATCTTTATTACTTATTAACTGACTCTTTGTAACCCATTCTGACCATAACTTTACACTTCCATCATTATATCTTTCAACATTACCTTGAAGTTGAACTCTTTCTTCTAAGTATTTGAAAAATAAAAATGTTAAAATAATATCGCCTAAATATTTTTTACTTCCTTTTAAAGAATTTTTATAAAATTCATTATGAATTCTTGTTAAAAAATCAATAAATTGTTTTTCATTCATACTAGCTTTTTCATTTTGTTCATCTTGCTTTAAATTTCTATAGTCACATATCCTATTCTTGTCACTTAACTTATTATGTAAATCGACTATTAAATAGAATCACTATTCTCTTCATATAGTTTTAAATTTTCTTCAATTAATACTCTTATTTCATCTTTTATATTCTTATTATCACTATCTGTTGTACAATAAATATCTAATACTTCAACATCTTCACTCTTTGCTTCAATTAGAGTTAATATATTGTCATCAAATTTTGTAGATATATTCTCTTGTGTTGAAATTAATACATCTGCTCTCTTATTTAATGTATATTTAGTTCCACAATCTGTTTTTATATTTGAAATTGGCACTTTTGCTTCCTGAACCAATTTAGGAATAAACCTAGTTGTTATTTGAGTACTTTCACTTATAGCCATCTATCTTCACCTCTAATACATTTAATTAAAATTATAACAGACTTTTTTACACAAATAAATTCCTAACTTTTATATAATATTTTACATACCCTATCCTTTTATATTTATTAAGTTTACTAAATCAACATCCAATCTTAGTAAAAACCTCCGTTATTTATGGTACGGTTCACTTTTCATTATTCTAAAAATCTATAAAACTAATAGAAATAAACTACTTGATGAATCTATTGAATTGCTTCTTGAAAGACACAATTTTAAAGAAAATTAAAAGCTATGGCTTTTAAACCATAGCTTTAATTTATTTATTATACAATTTTTAAAGTCCAGTCTTCACATGACCACACGTCTGTTACTAAGTCTCTATAGAATTCAGGTTCATGACAAACTAAAAGTATGCTTCCTTTATATTCTTTTAATGCTCTCTTTAATTCATCTTTAGCTTCAACATCTAAGTGGTTTGTTGGCTCATCTAGGATAAGTATGTTTGTTTCTTTGTTTATTAACTTGCAAAGTCTTACCTTAGCTTGTTCTCCCCCACTTAATACTGCTACTGAGCTTTCTATATGCTTAGTTGTTAATCCACATTTAGCTAGGGCACTTCTTACTTCGTATTGAGTGTATCCAGGGAACTCTTGCCACACTTCTTCTATACATGAATTATAGTTTGCTTCTTTTATTTCTTGTTCAAAGTATCCTATGCTTTGGTAGTCTCCTGTTTCAACCTCTCCACTTATTGGTTTTATTAATCCCATTAAGCTTTTTAGAAGTGTTGATTTTCCAAGTCCATTAGCTCCAACTAAGGCTATTTTTTGTCCTCTTTCCATTCTTATGTTAAGTGGTTTACTTAATGGCTCATCATATCCTATAACTAAATCCCTTGCTTCAAAGATTAATTTACCTGAAGTTCTTCCTTGCTTAAAGTTAAACTCTGGTTTTGGTTTCTCAGCAGCAAGCTCAATTCTATCCATTTTATCTAATTTCTTTTGTCTAGCTCTTGCCATACCTGTTGTAGCAACTCTAGCCTTATTTCTAGCAACGAAGTCTTCAAGTTTAGCTATTTCAGCCTGTTGTCTTTCATAAGCAGCCTCTAATTGCTTCTTGTTAGCTTCATATACTCTCATAAAATTATTATAATCCCCAGTGTATCTAGTTAATGCTCTATTTTCAACATGGTATATTACATTTACTACACTATTTAAGAATGGAATATCATGTGATATTAAGATAAAGGCATTTTCATATCCTATTAAATAGTTCTTAAGCCAAGCTATATGCTCCTCATCAAGATAGTTTGTAGGCTCATCTAGAAGTAATATATCTGGTGTTTCTAATAAAAGTTTAGCTAATAAAACCTTAGTTCTTTGTCCTCCACTTAAATCAGTAACATCCTTGTCTAATCCTACATCTCTAAGACCTAATCCAGCTGCAACCTCTTCAACCTTTGCATCTATCATATAAAATCCATTATGATCTAACATATCTTGAATTGTAGCTGTTCTTTCTAAGGCTTTAGTCATCTCATCCTCTGACATTTCACCCATTCTCTCATAAAGACCATTCATTTCAACTTCCATATCAAAAAGATACTGAAATGCTTCTCTTAAAACTTCTCTTATAGTTTTACCTTTCTCAAGCTGAGCGTGCTGATCCATGTAACCAACTCTAACCTTGTTACTCCATTGAACATCTCCCTCATCTGGCATAAGTTTACCTGTAATTATGTTCATGAAAGTTGATTTACCTTCTCCATTTGCTCCTATAAGTCCAACGTGCTCCCCCTTTAAAAGTCTGAAAGACACATCTTCAAATATAGCTCTATCTCCAAAGCCATGATTCATATTTTTAACTATTAAAATACTCATTTAACTTCTATCTCTCCTTATCTAAAAATATCTATAAAAATAATCTCATAAAATATATGAACTCAAAATACTATCCCTTAACAAAAAAATTTATTTTCTAAACTAAAACTAATATTATGTAAAATACTAAATATTTTAAGCTGGAATTTTTATTTACACTCACCTTATCCATATAAAGAAAATAATTTCCTTAACTATAATCAAAAAATAACTTCTTTATACAGAACTTATATCTATGCAAATAGATTCCAACCAAATAATCAATTCTTAAAGAAACATTTGACTACCAACAAATAAAATTAAAGCTAAAAAGCAAATTCCAACTATATTATATAGAACTGACATCTTAGATGATTTTTTCTTATTTAATCTACTTACTCTGCTTTCTATCATTTCCCTGTTCCACCTTTCAAAAATTTCAAACTAAAATATATATTAAATAAACTTCTTTTTAAACTCTCTAATATACATTATATATAGTATATTATCTAACTTTAGTTTTTCAAATATATTTTTCTTACTCTCCATAAAATTTATCTCTTTTTTGCTTTCAGTTTACTAAAAGCTTTTTAGATTCCTTATAAATTCCCTCAATAAACTAATATATACACCTTTTTAAAATTTGTTCTTAAAATTTAATATTACTTTTAAATAAAATCAATCATTTCATTGATAGTCCATTAAATAAAATCAATTATTTTCTTAATATTCTATTTAAGTAAAATCAACCAATTTCTTAAAGGTGTATATCCTATTGTAATAAGGTCTATTTGTAGTCTTCCTAAGTTCCTATATGATATAATAGATTAAATGCTTGGTATAAATTGTACAAACTAGTAAGAAAGGGGTTTATCTATGCTATATTACTTAGTGGCACTATTTGATAAGGTTTCCTATGCAATAATAAAGCCATTGCAAGAATCCATTTCAAATGAATATAAACTTTATGAGAACCTTCCTATGCTTCATATTACCTTAGCTGTAATTGAAGATCCTGATATGGATAAATTAAATGAAGTAGTAAAAAACACTTTAAAATCATATAAAAAATTTGAAGTTCATTTAAATGGACTAATTAAGTTTGGAGAGCCTTATAGGTCTGTAAATTTAAAAGTAGATGAAGAAAGTGGAGTAATAAAGAAACTTTCTAGAGAACTTTATGAGAATTTATCAAAAGAAGGATTTAAATTGACTTCTAACCCAGATACATGGCAGCTTCATGTATCCTTAGCTAACCCATATTTTGCACAGAGAGTATGGGGAGAGGATGAGTTTGAGTCAGCTTATACAAAACTTCAAGATTATAACTTTGATAGGGAGCTATTAATTGATGAAATTCAATTTTGGAGACCAATAAATGATGAAAACAAAATGGTGGTTTTTAGTTATCCACTACATTAACACTTAAAATTTATAGAGCGTACATCAAAAGTTATTTTGATATACGCTCTTTATTTATAAAAAAATCAGAGAGAATTTCTTCTCTCTGAAATAAGTTTTAGTTTATTATATTTACATTCAATTGATAAAATTATACGAGTTAAGCATGAATAAATCTATTTTTTAATAAGTTTCTTTGAAAACTTCAAAGTAAGCTTGTGGATGTAAGCATGCAGGACATTTTAATGGAGCTTCTGCACCTTCCCAAATAAATCCACAGTTTCCACATTTCCAAAGTACTACTTCATCTTTTTTGAATACTTTTCCTTCTTCAATGTTTTTAGCTAATTTCATAAATCTATTATAGTGAGCAGTTTCTGCTTTAGCTATCATTCTGAAAGCAGCAGCTACTTCTGGGAATCCTTCTTCGTCAGCTACATCAGCAAATGATGGATAAAGATTACTTAATTCATCATGTTCTCCGTCAGCAGCAAATTTTAAGTTAGTTAATGTATCTGTAGGTAATTCTACTGGGTAAGCAGCATTTATTTCTACAGCTTCTCCTTGAAGATCGTCTTTTAAGAATTTATAAAATCTCTTAGCGTGTTCTTTTTCATTTTCAGCAGTTTCTAAAAATATATTTGATATTTGAACATAACCTTCTTTTCTAGCTGTACTTGAAAAATAAGTATATCTTGTTCTTGCTTGGCATTCACCAGCGAATGATTTCATTAGATTTTCAGCAGTTTTAGTACCTTTTAAACTTTTCATAATAAAAAACCTCCTACAAATCACTTATTTGAAAAAACACAATTAAAATTATTTTTCCAAATAAATAATTTTTAAGCCATATTAATTAATAATTGTTATTCCTTATATAATTTATAATATCACTTTCGGATAAAATTTCAAGCACTTTTTGAACATTTTGTTAATAAAACTATTTTATCATATAAATATTCATATTGTTTCTAAATTCATATATTATTATTCAAATATATAAAAAAATCATAACACTATTTTTTTATTCACACTTAAAATTACATACTATAGCTCCCTTTTTAATAAGAGTATATAATTTAATAAATAAAGTTAATTTATATATTAAATGTATTAAAATTTATAAGGAGGTTTTTATTATGAAGGTTAAAATACATCCAAACACCTTAGATAAAGTTAAAGATATGCTTGATAATAGTGATAAAGATGCCCTTAGAATAAAAGCTTGTTCCTCTGGCTGAGCAGGCTTAAATATTGAAGTTGTTCTGGATGAACAGCGTGAAAATGATGATGTGGTTATGGATAATGGTATTAAAATAGTTGCAGACAAGAAAATTTCTCATTTCTTTACAGATGCAACCTTAGAATATAAAAACACTATTCTAGGTAAAAAATTTAAAATATATTAATTGGTATATTTTTTTAATTATCAGTCAATAATACTAATAGCTTAATACACTCTTAAGTTAACCACACAATTTAATAAAAAAGGAACTGTTCTCCCAAACAGTTCCTTTTTTCAGTCTATAGAGAAAATAGTTTTTAATTACTATAAAAGCTATTTTGTCTTATATATATACCTTTAAAAAGTTTCATAGTATAAAGTTTGCACAAGCAAATTTATACTTGGAATAAAAAAGGAATTCTTATTCCTTTTTTAAAGCTTATTTGCTATTTTTTTAAACTCATAAATGCAAAAATAAGCCCATTTTCAAATAATATTACAACAACTTTTTATTACCCCTTCATTATAAAGAAGGTATATACAATAAATACTATTACACTTATTATAAATGGTGCATTTATTACTCTCTCTTCTTTATAAGAAACTCTTGTTGCAACATCTAACTCATCTAAAGTTATATCGAAGTTTCTCTTTTCCATCTTTCTTATTAAGTAACTAATTAAAAATGCAGCTACTATTGCAGCAATTAAATAATATAAGAACACTCCTATTTTTAATTCTATTGGAATATTTTTTATAGAGTCCATAGAATGTACTAAATCCTCTGTAGTTATTCCTTGACTAACTATTCTTTGCTGAATTAAATTCCATGAATTAATTAGAAAATGGATTAACATTGATAAAAATATACTTCCTGTAGCTCTTACTACATAAGCTAAAATTATTCCCATGGCTGTAGCATATAAAAATTGATGTGCATTTAAATGAAGAATACCAAACATTATTCCTGTCATTATTGCAGCTACATTTTTACTTTTAAATTCAAATCCTGATAAGGCAATACCTCTTATAGTTATTTCTTCTGTTATGGCAGGTGTTACCCCTACAACTAAAATCATTAACCATAATGGATATGCTCTCATTTGATCTAAAACTAAGGCTACATCATTTGTATAAAAGAAACTTGATGTATATGAGAAGAATGTCATTATTGGAAGCGCTAAAGCTGCTATTAATATAGAAAAGAATACATCTTTTCCCTTTGGTTTTTTAAAGCTAAAAACCTTTTTATAATTACTCTTAGTTACAATTATATATATTATTGCTGGCACTATGAAAAATATTATGTGTATTACCATTAAAACTAATGGCGGCACTAATCCTATCTTATATAGTACTGGCGTCACAAACATTGGCCCTACTATAGATAAAACTAATACTATAAGAAAATATAAACTTACTTTAAATATAGGCTTCATCTTATTTCTCCCTTCTATAAAGAATTAATTTAAAAATTATATAAATCCAAGTTTAATATTTTAAAGCATAATTAATCATTTTAAAATATACCATATTTATCAATTATCTTATATTACTAATTAATTACTTTTTTATTTTACTTACTTTTTATTATATTAATTTTAAAGCACATAAATTCTATAAATATTTTAATAAGCTATATCTATCATCTTTAAGTATAATAGACTTCATTTTTTTCTTAAACTTTTTTCTTAAAAATAAAAAATAAATATAAAAAATATTTTGTTTTAACTGTATAAAAAAAATAATACTGTTAATAATATTTACTGAGGCAATAAGCTTCAATCTTATAATAGCCTCTCCCCCATTTTATTTATACTGACAGTTTCGTTAAAGTACGGACTAACGAAACTGTCTCCCCCTTAAAACCCTTATAATGTAATAAATTTTCTTCATGTTTTTCTAGTAGAGAGTATTCATATACTCTCTCAATTTTTAAGTAAGACATATTTAAAAGCTAAGCTTTTTAAAATAAATTATTAGACACTCTAAGCACATATTAATTACCCATTAAGTTTACTTAATGGGTAATTTTTTATTCTCTTTATATTTATAAGATAAAACTAAGGTTTTTAAAACTTAATTTTCTTTAATCAATTTTTTCAAGCTCTCTTCTTAACCAATCTAAAACATTCATCATGGTTCTAGTTCTAACTTTTTGTCTATCAGCTTTAAAATTAAATTTTTTAACCTTTGTAATTCCATCTATGCATAATCCAGCATAAACAAGACCTACAGGCTTTTCTTCTGTTCCACCACCAGGACCTGCTATACCTGTTGTAGAAATTCCTATTCTTGTTCCTGCATTTTTAGCAATACCCTTTGCCATCTCTCTAGCACACTCTTCACTAACTGCGCCAAAGTCCTCTAAAGTTTCTTTTTTTACTCCAAGTCTCTTCATTTTTGCTTCATTAGAATAAGTTACAGCGCCTTCCATAAACACTTCTGATATTCCTGGATAGTTTATTAATGTGCTTGCAACCATGCCACCAGTACAAGATTCAGCTGTTGATACTGTCATTTTTTTATCAACTAATAACTTTCCAACAACTTCTTCTAAAGTCACTTCTCCTTCACCATAGATGTTATCTCCAAGTCTCTTTCTAATCTCTTTTTCCATAGGAGCAATAAGCTTTTCTGCCTCTTCCTTATCTTTTCCCTTAGCAGTAATTCTTAAAATAACATCTATATTTTTTGCATAAGGAGCAACTGTTGGATTTTCATTATCTAAAAGATCACAGACTAAATCTTCCATCTTGCTTTCTCCAATACCAAAAACTCTTAAAATCTTAGATACTAAAACACTATCAGTAAATTTACTTAAGTATGGTACTACATGATTTGTAAACATTGGCTCCATTTCCCTTGGTGGCCCTGGTAGAAGTATTATTCTCTTATTATTTTCCCCTTCTAAAATAGCTCCTGGAGCTGTTCCATTAGGATTAGGAAGTATTATTGCCTCCTTTGGAAAATAACATTGTTTTTTATTATTCTCTGTCATTTCAAGATTATTCTTCTTAAAATAATCCTCCAAATCACAAAGAAGCTCTTCTCTTAAGCACATTTCCATATTGAAATACTTCGCTGCAAGTTCCTTACTTAAATCATCCTTAGTAGGCCCTAACCCACCTGTAGTAATAATTGTATCGCAATTTTTAAAAGCATCGTCAAAAGCCTCTAAAATCCTTTCAGAATTATCTCCAACTACTGATTGATGATAAACTCCAATTCCTAAGTTAGCTAACTCCTTAGCTAAAAATTGAGCATTGGTATTTACTATGTCTCCTAAAAGTATTTCTGTTCCTATTGCCATTATTTCAGCTTTCAAAAAAATCACCTTCTTAAACTTAATTTATAATTTTATTTCTACAAAATTATTTATTATCCTCTAACAAATAATTTTACTCTACTTTCTTCTCTATGTCCTAGTTTTTATTTATATTCTTTCTATTATTCATAATTATTATATAAATATTTTTACAATTAAATTTGACCTCTTATTTTCTTAGCTCTATAATAGTCTTTGTTTATTTATAATACTTTTAATTTTTATTAGAATATTAAGGGTGTTTTAATAAACAATGCAATAAATACTAACTAAAATAAACTATAATTTGAAGATCTATATAAAATAAATTAAGGAGGAAAAAAATGAATTCAAAATTTAAAGGAATTATTTTTATGATACTTGCCTCAGCAGCCTTTGCTACTATGAATCTACTTAGCAAGCTAGCTGTAGGAGTTAATTCATATCAAAAAACTTTTTTAACAAACGTTGTAGCAACCTTAATAGTTTGCTTTATAATAGCCTATAAAAAAGGCTCTTTTTTTGGAAAAAAAGAAAGTAGAAAATATTTATTAGTTAGAGGGGTTGCAGGTACTCTGTCCATACTAACAAACTATTACGCCTTAGATAAAATGTTTTTATCTGATGCAACAATACTAACTAAATTAGCACCATTCTTTACAATAATTTTTTCTTACTTATTGATTAGCGAAAAAATTACTAAGAAACAATTTACACTTTTAATAGTAGCCTTTGCAGGAAGTTTATTTGTAATAAAACCTCAATTTAGTACTGCTATAATTCCATCTCTTATTGGCGTAGCCTCTGCTGCCTTTGCAGGAATAGCATACACAATGATAAGAGTCCTTGGTGATAAGGAAGACTTCTGGACAATAATTTTATCCTTCACTGGTATAGCTACTATTGTTATGTTACCTTCAATGTTTATGAACACAGATAATTTAACACTACAAAATATACTTTTACTTGTTGGTGCAGGAATAGCTTTTACATTAGGACAAGTTGCCTTAACCATAGCTTACAAAAATGCTCCAGCATCTGAAATATCAATGTATGATTACATTGGGCTTATTATAGCCGCTATATATGGTTTTATTTTCTTTAAAGAAATTCCAGATTTCTTATCATTTACAGGATATATAATAATAGTTGGCTCTTCAATTTTAAATATTTTAGGAAATAAAAAGACTTCTAATAAAGAAATAAATGAAGATAGCTCTTTAGTTTCTATAGATTAAAAATATTATTTAAAACAAAGAAAAGAGCTGTGATAAACTCACAGCCTTTTTCTTTTTGTCGAAAATAAAAAATTATTATTTTATAATGAAATCAATTAATTATAAATTTTTATCTTATAAAAATCAATGTTATAAGTTTTAAAAAATTAGTGTTTTGCAATACTAAAGTATTTGACACTTCTCAAATCAAATTTATTCACAAATATACTTATTAATATATTTTATTTTTTATTTTTTTATATATTTTTAAGCTATTTGTTCTAACAAACACTCCCAAGATTTCTGCTAATATAATCTATTTCTTAAATATATTTAATTGATTTGATATAATCATATAAACTTCTCTCTTAACCTACTGATTAGCTTTGCTTTTGCTATTAAAAAGCTTCAATACAATTATGGCTAAAAGCCCAAGATATATAACTAATCCTTCCATTGCTCCAAATCCCATAGCATAACCTAGTTTAGCACATTGATCATATGCAAAACTTAATACCTCTCCTATCATTTTATTCCTCCTAATAAACTCTTCATTTAAGATATATGAATTTTTAAGATATAAAATGATGCTTTAATTTATCATATAAGCTTTCAATATATTTTAGAAAAAACTATTTAACTAATAAAACATCATAATCAAAGTACGTAAAAATTAAAAAGTTGAATAAAATACTGTTTAAATATTTTATCCAACCTTTTTGACGATTTTTATTTTATAAATATATTAATCAATGATAGGGCAAATATAATTTGACAAACTCCTACAAGCCCTCCATAAAGCATAGCCTTTGGCCCTTCCTTTACTAAATCTCCAATTTTTACTCTCATTCCTATACCAGCTAAAGCTATGATTTCAAAATTAGAACTAATCCACTTAAATGTTCTTCCAAGTATTCCTGGAATAATTCCAATAGAATTTAAAATACATATAATAAAAAATCCTATTATAAACCATGGAATACGAACCTTATGTGTTGGTTTGTGATGATGAGCTATTTCTTCTTTATTTTCTTCATTAACCTCTATCTTAGCAAAAACTAAAACTACCACAACTAAGAATATTATTCTTATAATCTTAAATACTGTAGCTAGCTCTACAACTGGGTCACCAATAAACTTAGCAGAACCAATAACTTGTCCTACAGACTGTAATATTCCTCCCATTAATGCAGAACTCTGCAAAACATCGTTGTTATATAAAATAGATGTGATTAATGGTAAAAGTATCATTAATATTGTACCTGTTACATTTACTATTGTTATGGCAATTACTTTATCTGAATCCTTAGCTTTTATTACTGGAGATACTGATCCTATTGCTGATGAACCACATACAGCATTCCCTGCTGACATGAGTAATGAATACTTTTCTCCAAAGCCTAACTTTCTTCCTATAAAGTAAGTTGTACATATTGTTAATGTCATTAAAATAGCTATATAAAAAACTCCATTAAATCCTAGAGCCATTATATCAATAATATTTAAAGATGCACCCATTAAAACAATTGAATAGTTTAAAAGATCTTTTTCTGAAAATTTAGTGCCTTCATCATACTTATCACTTTTAAAAAGTGTATTTCCTAAAAATATTCCCATAAATATTGCAAAGGTAGCTGCTCCTATAGTAGGAAAGCTTTTTCCTAAAAATTCAGCAATAATACCTATTATTAAGCATATAAAAAGTCCAGGTAATATTGACTTAGATTTTTTTAATATTTTATTCCTCATATGTTACCTTTCTTGTTCTAATATTAAGTAAGCTCCTAAAGTTTTCTCTTTAGTTGCATTACGAAATTATTATACATACCTAAATATATAAATAAAAATACTAAAAAATTATATAAATAATAAGTTTTTAGTTATATAAAAAAGATAAGTGGAATGACTATTAATCATTCCACTTACCTTTTAGATTTTCCAAAAAATAGAAAATACAGCATGACACATTATTTTTGGAGCATCTTATAAAAAGATTATGAGTAGAGGCTAAATTTGTTTATTTTATCATTTTATAAAGTCGGTGGGAGTTTGACTTACTATTAAAGAATTACCCATAATCTTTATTATAAAATACTGTAAAGTGATTGAGATTTTTATTATGTTGTTTAACTAAAAGCTTATCTTATAACAATAATAGATATAAGAGTTTGTATCTCTAGAAGTTGAGCCCCATTCTAGAAATTTTCGACTAAAATTCAACTGTGAATCAAGTCTTAAGTTTATATGTAAACTCTATTCAATTATTTTGAATAAAGAGTTCCACCTATTAATTCTTCTTCTTCCTCTACATATTCTCCAAGTTTTGGACTTATAGCTTTGAAGAACATATTTAAGAAGTTAAGTAGCATAAAGAATATTACATATGTTGCTATAAATATTTCAACATCACCTAAGAATTTAAATAAGTTAGCCATTTTAGCATATCCTAAACCAGTAAAATAAGTTGATAACTTAAATGCTGATAAAGTAGCAATTGCTAATGGGAATGTAAATGCTGCGTATGATGGTTTAAAACCTTCTTTAAATAGTTTTAAAATATATCCATAAACAACAACAAGTAATATTAATCCTGTTATTATTAACCAAGCTAACATGTATGGGTTAGGGTTTGGTTCTATAGTTAATATACCAACTACTCCAAGTGGAGCTGGTGAACAAATTATACCTACTGTTGGTAATTTGTGATCATCTAATATTTCACTTTTAAATACTATATATAAAACTAATGGTAGAAGAATTGTATAGAATATAAATCCAAACATAAGCATAAAATGTGCTATTTGAGGGATTTGAGGAATTACTCCATCCATACCTTTACTTGCTACACTACCTGTTATCATACCTGTATAAACTATGAAACAAGTTGGCATTATGTTTTCAAACTTTCTTTCTTTTATTCTGATTATTGTATAGAAAATAACTATTCCATAATGATATATTACAGCTGCTATCCAAAGCCAGCTACATACTACTGGAAAGTAAGGATAAAAGAATCCTGATACTAACCAAACAACCATACCCATTGTAGGATAAAATGTTCCTGTTACTGGGTTTTTAAGTTCCTCATACATAACCTTTGGGAATCTTATAAGCCTTAAAATCATTAAAGATAGCATACAAACTGCTAAAAATATTGCTATTGGTTTAAAATAATTTATTCCTTTTAAATTCCATGAATTACTCAATGTTATAAATGCCAAGCAAGTTCCACTAATTCCTATTGGCATGTTTTGAAGCTTATCTAAATATTTTTTCATCTATCTAATCACCACTTCCTACTCACTTGATGATTTTATTATATACCCTTTCTCTTATAAGTAAAAATACTTATTTTATATAAATATTATAAGTATTTAATTATATAAGAAGTGATATTAAGATATTATTTATGTAACAAAATCTATTATATAAAACTTTAAAATATTTAATTTAAGCAAATTAATATATAAAAAATAAGATTAAGATAAATATCTTAATCTTATTTTTATACCCTTAAAAACTATACTAAACTTATTTGTTTACTACATAGCTCTTCCTTAAGTTCTTTTAAATTTATAATTACATCAAATATCTTTTCTTTTTCATTATCCATAAAATCTAGGAATTCATTTTTTAATTCATAAACTAAACTTTTATTTAATTCTTTCTTTGTATTATTATACTTAGATAAATCAAATTTTAAATCATCCTCAAAAAACTCTTTTACTAGCCCATCTTCTATTTTGACCAACCTTATATTTAAAACAGAATCTTTTTCTTCAAAATAAATATTATCAAAATTATCTATCTTTAAGAAAACATTCTCATCATAAATATATTTACTCATATTAATTCTCCCCTTCTTTTGCTTAAAGCTAAACATATTATTACTAACATATAAATTAGTAAAGATGTAATCAAATTCTCTTAACTTATAATCAACTTATATACCCTATATTAAAATTTTACCAAAAATTAATGATTTTGTTAATAATTTAACACATAAATTATTCTAATATTTATTAAATTTAAATAATCTATGGATTAATATTCTCAAAATTTAATTATAAATACAAAAAAGTAGGTACTTAATTAAGTACCTACTTTCTTTCAATAATCTATAATAGATTTTTATTTATAATAGTATTGGTTTATAATCTAATATTTTATCTGCAATTTCTTTAGCAAATAATTCAGTATAGAAAATATTAAGCTCTTTCATTTATGTTTTTCTTAGCCCCTAAATATGTTGCTAAGAAGTATCCTCCATAAATTATAACAAAAATTATTGCTGTTATAATTATATTTGGCATTATACTAGCATTTCCAAATACCCCTACTATGGTAGAAGAAATCTTTAAACCAACTATTGAATGTACTATAGCAAGTGATAAAGGAAGCATAAAATATACTCCTACTTGAGTGAATATAGCTTTATTTATCATCTTTTGATCCACACCTATTTCTTTTAATAATCTATATCTTTCTACATTATCAGTAGATTCTGTAAGCTGCTGAATAGCAAGTACAACTGCTGAAGTAATTATAAATATTAAACCTAGGTAGATTCCTAAGTAAGCCATTGTTGCACCTAGGCCAGCTGCATTATCATATATTTCTTTTTTTGTTATTGAATAAACCTGACTTTCTACTAGCTGATCTCTTATGCTCTCTAATTCTTCCTTTGTATTAGAGTTATCCTTTAGCATCATATTAAATCTACTAGACACAGGTTTTAATCCTTCAAGAAGAGAATCCTTAACAACAAAAATTAAAATATCACCTTTCATAGTAAAATTATATAGATTAATATTTTCATACTTTTTATTTGCAGGCTCTAAGGTTTTTCCTGAAATATTTATCTTCTTTCCATTTTCTGAGCTCTTATTAACCAACTTTTTCATTTGATCAATATTTCCATTTTCTAAGCTCTCATTAACCCACTTTTTCATTTCATCAATATTTCCAACTGCTAAGTATTGATTTTCCTTTAAATTAACAGACTCTTTCCCAAGAAGTTTTAATGTATTATTATATCCATTTTCACCAATTACTAATATATCATTATCATTAGCCACTGGAAAATAGTTTTTCATAGCAGTCATTCCCTCTTTTGATAAGAAATTACTATATTTAACTCCACTATCATACATAACCATGTTTGAATCTTCTTTAGCTATATTAGATATATCAATATTTTTTTCCTTCAAAAGTTTTTCTATATTTTCACCACTATTACTCCAAAAGGTAACATCAAATTTAGTTAAATCCTTTAATTCAGCATTTATAGCTCTATTTATTCCTAACCCTCCTGAAAATGTACAAATAGCTAAAAATAACATTAAGCATATAAATGATAAGGATACAAAGGTTGTGTTTATTTTACTGCTTATTTGCTTCATAACAAACATGTTTAAATCTCTTAAATAGAACTTTTTATTTCCTTGAATCACCTTTAAAAAGAATCCTGTTAAAGAATAAAAGAATATAAATGTTCCAATACATCCTAGTAAAATTGGTAATCCAAGAGCATTAAAACTAGCAAAGGCAATTCCATCATGTATGACCTTATAATAAGCTGTTCCTAATATTCCCACACTAACTAAAAATAATATTACTGATACCCAAAGATTTTTAATAGTAGGCTTTTCATTTCTCTTTGAAGCTGTTAATAAATCTATTAATTTAATCTTTCTAACACTTATAAAGTTAAAAATTAATACAACAAGATATATTATTGAAAAACAAAGTACTGTTCTCTTAAATCCAAGGGGAGAAAACACAAATTGAAACTTTGTAAGATCTACCTGGAACATATAGGCTGTAAGTACTGAAAGTGCTTGAGATAACATTATTCCTAGTACCACTCCTATTCCTAAAGATATAGCCCCTATAAATAGAGTTTCTAAGAATATCATTTTTGATAAGCTTCCATTTTCCATTCCAAGAGTCATATAAATTCCAAACTCTTTTTTTCTTCTTTTTATTAGATAATTATTTGCATAAACTATTAAAAATCCTAAGACAAAAGCTATAAACACAGAGAAATATCCTATTAATTGTTCTGCCATCATAAAGGCTGACTGCTTTTGCTCATTAAGTTCCATCATTACACTTTGTGACTCTATGGAGTTAAAAGTATAAAATATACATATTCCAAATATCAAGGTTAAAAAATATATTACATAATTTTTATAACTCTTTTTTATATTTTTAAAGGCTAACTTAAAATACATTATTACTGTCACCTCCAAGAAGAGTTATGACTTCAATTATTCTATTGAAAAATTCTTTTCTAGAATCAGTTCCTTTTATAAGTTCATTAAATATCTTTCCATCCTTAATAAATAAAATTCTATTTGCATAACTTGCTGTAAAAGCATCATGAGTTACCATCATAATTGTGGCATTTAAATTTTTATTTAAATCTTCTAAGCTTTCAAGAAGCATGGTAGCTGCCTTTGAATCTAAGGCTCCTGTTGGTTCATCAGCTAATACTAAAGATGGATTAGTAACTATTGCCCTTGCTGATGCCACCCTTTGCTTTTGTCCCCCTGACATTTCATAAGGATATTTATTAAGCTCATTACTTATGTTTAATGCTTCTGCAACGAGTCTTACTCTTTTATCTATTTCCTTGTTATTCACTCTTTGAATTGTAAGAGCTAAGGCTATATTTTCGTAAGCTGTTAAGGTATCTAAAAGATTAAAATCCTGAAATATAAACCCTATTTTTTCTCTTCTAAACTTAGCTAACTTTTTTGAACTAAAGCTTGTAACATCCTCTCCTTCTAAATATATATGACCACTAGTTACCTTATCTATGGTTGATATACAATTTAAAAGTGTTGTTTTACCACTTCCTGAAGCACCCATTATTCCAACAAACTCACCTTCTGAAACAGTAAAACTAATATCATTAATTGCCTTTGTAACATTTCCTTTTTTACCATAATACTTTTCTATATTACTTACCTTTAAAACCTCTTTACCCATTAAACTACACTCCTTATCCTTACTTATATTATCTTAAAACTCAAATCAAAAGCTTAAAATTATCTATTTAAACTCTTATTTCTATACTTTAATTCTATTTCATATAAAAATTTCAATCCATAGAACTATATAACACTAAACTAACAAAAGTGTCACATTGTGATTTTTAAAATATTCTTATGTAAAGATTAGAGTAACCTGCAAAACAATTAGATTTAACCTAAGTCCTTAAGCCTATTTTTTATCCAGCTTCTAAAGGTGCTAGATTCCCTTTGTTATCTTAACTTTGCTATTATCACTTTAGTTTCCATTAAATAATAAACCTAGTCCATACAAACAGTTCTAAAATCTTTTTATAAAAAATTTATCTAACCTATTAAAATATATTATAAGGGTATATAAAAAGGTGGATTCATAAATTTGAATCCACCTTTTTTCACTACTATTATCAAAACTTAATTTAATACCTCTCTTTAATTTTCATATGAATATTTATATGAAAATCATGAACTAAATTAATCACATTGATTATCTTTCATAATTTTTATAAAGATATATATAATATCCAATAAGAATTATAACTAAAAAAGCATTAAAAAATGTCTTAATATAATAAAAATTTATATTCTTTAAAAATTCAATATTTAACATAATAGCTTCTATTAAATTAAGTAAACATCTAATAAAAAAACATACCATAACTACAACCAAAAATTTTTTACCCATCTATCCTCCCCCTCACTACTTAAATTATAATAAGAATAAATCTAGTACTAACTACTCAAAAATCATCATCCTGTTTATTGGAAAGATAATTGAAACTCTTGTGAACTTACCTTCTTCAGAAATCAATGTTATATCTAACCCAAGTTTCTTACAAAGCTTTTTACATAGGTATAGTCCTATACCTGTAGACTTTCCAAACTTACGTCCATTTTCTCCTGTAAATCCTTTATCAAAAACCCTAGAAAGATCTTTCTCACTTATTCCAGCACCATTGTCCTCAATATTTAAAATCACATATTTGCTACTTTCACTGCAATATATTTTTAGTTCCTTATGCTCCTTATTCATGTATTTAATAGAATTTGATATTATTTGCCCTAAAATAAACTCAATCCACTTACTATCTGAATAAACCTGTTTTTCTAAATCACCTAAACTTATTTTAACTCTTTTCTTTATTAAAGAATCTGCATTATTGTTTAAAACCTTGTTTACACAACTACTTAAAATCATTTCTTTTATTATATAATCCTTCTCAAGGGTATTACTTCTAGTGTAAAAGAGAGCTTGATCTATATAATTTTCTAGCTTACAAACCTCTTCTCCTATACTCTCTGTAAGTGGTGATTCATTATTTTCTATTAATAGCTTGCAAGTTGCTATGGGAGTTTTTATTTCATGAACCCATAATTCTATATACTCCCTATAATCATTTATCCCTCTCTTAAACTCTCCTATTTCATCATTCATAGCCTTATTACTCTTGCATATAACATCATATATTAACTTACTCTCTGTAAAAGTTCCCTCTTCTATTACTTCTGATATTAAATATTTCTTATCTAAAGACTCCATATTTTCCTTTATCTCATTATAATATTGCTTCTTTCTTAAATAATCAAAAATATGATAAATTAAAATCCCTGCCCCGTTTATAATAACAATAAATAAAATGGCAAAGCTATCAACCTTTAAAACCATAAGCAATATAGCTGTAAAAAGTAATATTAATGAATTTATAATAATAAAAACTATTCTTTCTTTTATGAAATCTCTTAAATTCATGATAATATATACCCTTGCCCCCTCTTAGTTTGTAAATATCCCTCTGCACCTATTCCTTCAATCTTTCTTCTAAGTCTATTTACATTAACAGTTAAAGTATTATCATCTATAAACTCATTACTTTGCCATAAAGCCTTTATAATATTATCCCTTGATACTATTTTCCCTTTATTTCTTATTAGAATATTTAAAATCTTACTTTCATTTTTAGTAAGCTCCTCTACTTCATCCTTAAATGAAACCTCACTAGTAGACATATTGTATTTTAATCCTCTACAATTAAATATTTCTGTTTCCCCCTCAATCCCTGAATAGGTTCTTTTCATAATTGATGCAATTCTAGCTAAAAGTATTTGTGTATTATAAGGCTTAGTAACAAAGTCATCAGCCCCTAAATTCATACTCATAAGCTCATCCATCTCACTTTGTCTACTAGTTACAACTATAATTGGAACTTGGCTTTTCTTCCTTATCTCCCTACAAATATAGTAACCATCATAATAAGGGAGATTTATATCTAGTAAAATCATATTAGGATTACAACTTAATGAGATATCAACTATATTTTCAAAGTCATCTGATGACTCTACAAAGTAGCCATACTTCTCTAAAAATTTAGTAAGCTCTTCTCTTATCTTTTCTTCATCTTCTATAATAAAAATCTTTTTGCTTTCCATCTAATCTACTCCCATAAAAATTCTTTTAAATTATAAGTACATTTAACTCCTATTCATATGTTAAAATATACAATCTATATAATTATTAAAACACAAAAGAGACACTTATAAAAAGAAGTGCCTCTTTATATATACTATATTAAATAAAATATCTCTCTAAATTATAATAAATTTGATAAATTATAGATGATACATTATTAAAAACAAACCATGCATTTATTGAATAAACAACCATGCAAGTTAAAGAATATATGTATATAAATTTATTTTTTGATTTTATTAAAGTATTAAATAAAGCATACAATAACACAACTGATAATATAGAACTAAATATACTTACTATCATCCAAATAGCTCCTCCTAAAACTAGGGCTATAGAGGATATTATTAATATAAATACATTTATTATAGATACTACAAACATTATGTTTACAAGTGAATCTTTATTTATATCTTCTTTAACTAAAAACTTAAATATAATATAAATTATACCTAATATTAAAGCATAATTAATTATATAGCTTCCTAAATTTAAAAAGTAGATATTACCTGTAGGAAATACATTTTCCATAATCATATCAAACTGACTTTTAGCCTTTATCATGTTATTAAAATCCCAGGTATTAACATTTGAGAATTCTAGTATAATGCCTACTACACTTTTTACTAAGTTAAAACTAAAGGCTTTAAATAAAAGAGTTTTAACTAGTGGTATTATTAAAGTTATTATTGCAATATAAATTAATTGTATTTTTGATGATACTCCAAAGACATGTTCCTTAACTGAAGTTATTGGATGACATAAAGATTTTATTATATATCCTTTATGCTCATTTACATCTATAGGTATACTTTTACTAGAACCCTTACACTTATTTCCACACTCTGGACAAAAAACTGATTCATTTGGTATTTCCTTACCACACTTTGAACAAAACATAAAACGCCTCCTATTCTATGTTAAATTATAACGTTTTGTTAATAAATTTGTCAATTGTTCAAAAAAATGTTAAATTATATTTTAGATGTAAAATTATTATTAAGGAGGTTTTAAAATGAATTTTTGTAATAAATGTGGTTCAAAATTAATAAATGGAATTTGTCCTAATTGCTCAAAAATAAAAAAAAACAAGAAAAAATCTAAAATTATAATAATAAGCCTAGTTTTTATTGTTGTAATATTTTCTGGTGTATTCTTTTACTTAAAATCAACAGTTAAATCTGAAAAAGAAATAGCACTTTCATTTTCAAATTCAATTTCCTCTTCAAATCCAGAGGAACTTAGTAAAATACTTTATTGTAATGATAGCTCTTTACCAATAAATAAAAGCAACTCTACTATTCTAATAGATTACTTTAATCAAAATCCATCAAAATTTTCTTCAATAAACGACGATTTTAAAAAGGGAAATTATAAGGACACAGACTCTCCCTTATCTATAGAAGAGGTTAGAAAAGATTTCTTTTTAATACCTGTTTATAAGGTAGTTGTAAAACCAAGCTTTATAAAGGTAAAAACTGATTTAAAAGATGCAAAAGTTCAAATAGGAGATGAAACTTTTGGAGATTTAACAAAAAAAGATGAGTTAGGCCCTTTAATGCCTGGAAATTATACTATTAAATCTGAAATATCAAATTCATATTTAAACAAATCTGAAAATATAGAGGTTAACACTTTTAAATCTTCTAACCAAGAAATAAGTATATTTGATAACTTTATTAAAGTTAATATTACTAGCGATATTCCAGATGCTGAACTATATGTAAATAATAAAGATACTGGGGTAAAAATTAAAGATGCTAAAACCTTTGGTCCAATTGATCCTAATAGTATTATTTATGGAGTATCAACAGATGGAGATAAAAAAATAATAAGTAATAAATATGATGTAAATTCTTCAAGCAATATAAATATAAACTTTGCTGAAGCTAAAGCCTCAGAAGCTAATTTCAAAAAAGATCTTTATGTTCTATTAAGAAATTACTCAAGTGACTTTGCTTATGCTGTTAATACAAATAGTTTTAATTATATAGAAAACTACCTTGAATTTGACAGTCCTATTTATAAAAAGCAAAAGAAGGTTGTTCCTGAAATACATTCTAAAGATATTAGGGAAAACTTTGAAAGCACTGAAATATTAAATTATACATTTAATAATGATACAAATACTGGTGAAGTTACTTGTAATGAAATTTATTCTATAGGTAAAGGAATTAATGTTCCTAAGCGTCAAGAATTTAAAAATACTTATACCTTCAAAAAACTAGCTAATGGTTCATTAGTTCTTACTGATATAAAAGATTAAGGGGTGATTTAATGAAATTTTGTGCTAAATGTGGTAATAAACTATCTGATTCAATGAAATTTTGCAATAAGTGTGGTGCTAAGGTAAAACCTGTAGATAAAGATACTGAAAATAACTCAGATACAGAATATACAAAAGATATTCCTAACTCTAAAAATAATATTGATAAAACCATAATCTTAGATGCACCTAAAATAAAAAAAGAAATTAATACTAATATTAATGAAAATATTAAGAATAATTTCAAACCTCTTCATGACTCTAATTTTAATAATAAAGAAGAATATTTAGATGCAAGTTTTGATGATGATTTAGATGAAAATTTCAATGATGATGAATCTTACCATAATGAAGATATTGATAATTTTAAACATTCTAATACCAAAAAAAAGATTTTAATAAGCATTTTCACCTTAGTAGCTTTTGTAATAATAGGTACTTCTATTTATTTTTTAAGATCACCTTTATTATATAAATACTATTATAACTCTGCACTTAAATCTTCATCAGTTACTGAAAAATTATCTTATTATAACAGTGCTTTAAAATACTCTAAAAATGATGATTTGTTAAATTCTATTTATACAACTTTAAAGTCTGACTCTGATTTTGTTGATAATTCTTCAATATTAACAAACTTAAATACATCTGAAAAAGATAATTTAATGTCAAAATTATATGTAAATAAAGCTACTGTAGATTTTAAAAATAAAAATTACACTGACTGTGATTCCGATTTAGATCTAGCTACAAAGTATGGATATAACAAAGAAAACTTTTCACAATATGATGATTTACAAAAAAAACTTAATGAAAGTAAAAATTCTTCAAGTAATGATAAAGTTGATAACATATATAGTTTCACAAATGAAAATCCATCAAAATTTTCTGGAAACATATATGATTATCCTTATGACTTTATAATGCCATATAGTAATTCTTCCTATTTGTCAGCATCAGATCTTTCTAAATATAATAAAAGTACTCTTGCTTTAATGAGAAACGAAATATATGCACGTCATGGGTATGTGTTTAATACTAATCCATTTAAGGAATATTTTAATTCAAAATCATGGTATCATCCTGATTCATCCTTTAAAGGTGATGATAGTGAATTAAATGATTATGAAATAAAAAATGTACAAACCATAAAATCAGTTGAAAACTCCAAATAAAGGGATGATAGTATGAAAAAATTTCTAAGAATTTTATCTATTATAATTATTTCTTCTTTAATGCTATTAGGCTGTGGATCAAATTCCACTAAACCAAATATTAATAAGGACTCTAATAGTATTAATAATTCCAATGAGGAAAATAATGATACAGAAAAAAATAACTCTAAGAATGAAAATAATTCTATAGATGAAAATAATAATACAGAAAAAAATGATTCCAAAGAGGGAAACATAGAACAAGAGAAAGAAAAAAATAAAATTGATTCTAATACTGATAAGGAAGCTGATAAAAAAAATGATGTAGAACCTTATTGTGAAAATGAACCTAATAAAGCTAATAAAGATATAACTATAGTTATTGATCCAGGGCATTCTAGTACAATATCTAATGAAACAGAACCTGAATGTCCAGGCTCACAAAAAAGAAAATTAAAAGATACACTAGGTGCTACAGGAGTTCAAAGTAAAATTCCAGAATACACAATAACTCACGGTGTAGCTGAAGAATTAAAAAAACTTCTTATTTCTGAAGGGTATAATGTAATTATGACTAAAGATAGTCCTGACAAGCAGCTTAGCAATATAGAAAGAACCACTATTGGTAATGATAATAATGCAAATTTAATTATAAGAATTCACTGTGACGGAGTTGATTCTCCTAAGGCTTGTGGTGCTTCTATATTAGTTCCTGCAACAAAAGGAAATGTAACAAAAGATATATCAGATATAAGCTATTCATATGGAGAAAAAATACTAACAGCATATACAAAATATACAGGATTAAAAAATAGAGGTGTTGTTGTAAGAGATGATTTAACTGGTTTTAACTGGTCAAAAGTTCCTATTGTACTTATAGAATTAGGGTTTATTTCTAATCCTAATGAAGATTCATATTTAAGTAATCCAGATAATTATATAAAAATTGCAACTGGAATCTCTAACGGAATTAATTACTGTTTTGCAAAATAAAGAAAAGGGGAAAATATCCCCTTTTCTTTATTTTTAATAAATTATTTAATAGCTAAATTAAGACATTTCAAAGCTTTCTGTTGTTTTCTCTACTATTTCACCCTTAACTTTAGAAACTAAATCTCCACCCTTAGAAACAAATATATTTGCTGTCACTATTTTTTCCATAAGATTTTGAACTTCTTCCTCAGTTACATCTTCCTTAATATTTTTAAGAGTTATTTTTGTTATACTTCCTCCAGCATTTTTAAAAGACAATACAAGATATAATTCCTTCTCCATTTTAAAGTCCCCCTTTTTTCTTTACCATTAATTTATTATGTTACATCTTTTGTTCTTCTACTTTCTCTTCTAAAATGCATATCTTACTCATTAATATCTTTTAATTCTTTTTGTTAGCATATAATTTATCTTTAAAAGTGCCTATCTATAAATTATAAGGTTTCTCTTAGAAAAACTAATACCCTCTCTATTCTTTTGATTATCTTTAATGTAGAATTTAAAAGCATTTTTATTTTTTTAAATACTACAAAATCAGCTGATCACCCCTCTAATTTTTATTAAATTATTGAGTGTCATCAACAAACTTAAAGTCATCTTCTTTTAATACAGAATTAACTCTTGATGATAAAAGATCTGCTAATGCTTTTCCCACCTCATAAAGTTTTTCATCCTCTGCATCAACCTTTATCTTAGAAAACTTTTGTGTTGAAAATTTAGGGCTTCCACTATCATCTACCCCCTTTTGATACTTTAATACTAAGCTTTTCTTTGTTAAGATTGCCTTTGCCATATTTATCAACTCCTTTCACTATATAAATATTCCTTACCCTTTATTTCTGTTGTAAAATAATAAAAAAAACTGTAATAAAAACATTTTTTTGTTTCTATTACAGTTTTTCTATATTTATAATACTAAGTAAAGTTATTTGACTATTTTTTAATTATCATCAGGATCTCCATATCTTCCTGTCTCAGGATTATACTCTCTTCCCTGTTCATCATGAAGTGGAACCTTCTTCCCATCAACTATTATATAATCTATAGTTTTATCAGAATCCTTTCCAGCATCCTCAGTTTCTTGCATATGTCCATATCCACCAGTAACAGGATTATATTCTTCACCCTTTGAATTATACTTAGGAACTACAGTACCATCCTCAAGTTTTATAGTTTCCTTACCTTTATCCTTTGAATTATTACTGCTTCCACTATTATTTTTATTTGAATTATTCTTTGATGAACTTACACTATTTTTATTAGGTTTACTATTTTTTGACTCTTTAGCTCCCTGTGCATCTTTATTTTTAGATTCTTTATTACTTTTGGTATCATTATTTAAAGAACCATTGCTATTACTTTCTTGTTCTCCTTCAGAATTAGAATCCTCTTGCTTATTGCTATTAGCCTTATCAGTTTCTTTATCCTTAGAATCACTCTTTTGTAATTTATCTTCTATATTATTTTTACTTTCATTATTACTAGTGTCATTGTCCTCATCACTTATTGAAGTTCCTATATTATTTAATTGATCCTTGTTTATCATATTACCATCTTTATCATATGTAACTCCATTTATGGTAACTTCTCCATCTCCAAAGTGTGCTACAAACCAATTTTTTATATCAGTACAAACTCCTAGAATTTTATTTAAGATTCTATCTAAAGTTCCACTTTCTTTAAGTTCTTGTCCATTTTCTTTTAAAGCTTCCTGTATATTATTAGAAAGGCTATCAAGTTCTCCTTTTAATTTAGAATAATCTAATCCTAAAGAATTTATATTGGCTAAAAGACCAACTAATTCTTGCTCTTGTGTTGGAGTTAACTTAATATTATAGTTATTTGTAATATTATTTACTATTTCACCAACCTCTTTGTCATTTTTAGGTTTATCCTTTATAACTTCTTCTTTAGCTTGATTTACTATAGCACTTGCTCCATCTCTTCCAATATCTTGTCCTTCACTATTTTTAGCCTTAGCTAAATTATTTGTTATACTTAATTCTTGTCTTGCTACTTCCTTATTTTCAACAGGTATATTTTCTCCAGTAGCCTTTTCAAAAGCTTGAAGAACTCCTGCCAAAGCAGATGTCCCAGTTACAGGGAATGGCGCTGTAGCAATAACATCAGCATCTGTAACCCCTGATGTTAACAAGGCATTACTTAGCATAGTTTTAGTAACCTCTGTTAAGTTATTTGTTTTTACCTTTATTCCATACCCTTTTTCCTCTAGTTTAACAAAAGCACTTGAGTAAGCATTGCCTTTAAATTCTCCTACTATTTTAGGCAATCCAAGTTGCTCTCTTATTTCATTAACATTCATAGTTATAACCTTAACATCATTAGGTTTAACTCCGAATTCCTTAAACATCTCTTGTTTTTGACTTGAATTTAGATTAGCTCCTAAAGTTACTACTTCCTTAGTATCGGCAAAAACTGTTGTAAATGAGCCAATACTTATTGCTCCAGCTAATATCATTGCTGTTATTAATTTATTTTTTTTCATTTGCCTTCTTCCTTTCTAAGCATTCATATCAAAGCTTAATCAAAAATATATTAAATCCTATTACTCTATTTAAAGCCTTTAATTACTATCTAAATGACTTTTTGACAGGTCAAATTTAAAATAAAATATTATTCTAAAAATACAATAAATTTAAATCTTACTTAGATTATATCAAAATAAATTTTCAAAAGTTTACAAATTGTTTTAATTTAGTATAAATCTTATATTTTTCTCTACTAGAAATTTAATCTATATTTTTGAAAATTTTGTAGTATAATTATAATGTGTCTTCTTTGTTGCGAGATGATATGTAAAAATACTTCTTTCAACTGAGAAACCAGTCAAAAAAATAATATAAATATACTTTATCCCTAATTGTAAGGAATTCTCTGAACAAAAAGGTAATAAAAAATTTTTGAATCTTAGAAAGGTTTGATGACAGTATGAGTACTAGAATTGCCGTTGTTGGCATTGTTATTGAAAGCCTTGATAATATAAAAGAAGTAAATTCTATCTTAAGTGAATACGACAAATTAATTGTTGGAAGAATGGGGTTACCATACAAAGAAAAGAACATTAGAGTTATATCTATTGTAGTTGATGGAACCACCGATGAAATTTCAGCTATAACAGGAAAAATCGGTAAACTTAAAGGTGTTTCCGTTAAAGCTGCCATATCTAAAACTAGCTTTTAGCTTAATCGCTTTAAGCCTCTTAATCATTGAGTTCCCATAAGTATATTTTAGTTGTTTATATTATTTTTTGACATACCCTAAAAGTAATTTTAAAGGAGATTTGTTATGTTAAAAGATAACGAAAAGTACAATGCTTTAGATTTTATTAAGGATGATGAAATTAATAGTCTTATAGCAAAAGGAAAAGAGCTTGTTTCTGACAAAGAACTAGTTAGAGAAATCATTGAAAAAAGTAAAAGTGCAGAAGGGTTAACACCTGAAGAGACTGCTGTTCTTCTTAATCTTGAAGATAAAGAGCTTATTGAAGAAATGTTTAAAGCAGCTAGACAAGTTAAGGAAAAATTATATGGAAAAAGACTTGTTGTATTTGCACCTTTATACGTAAGTAACTATTGCGTAAATAACTGTACTTACTGTGGATATAAACACTGTAATGATGAGTTAAAAAGAAAGAAACTTAACAAAGAGCAACTTATTGAAGAAGTTAAAGTTCTTGAAAGCCTAGGTCATAAGAGAATAGCACTTGAAGCTGGGGAAGATCCAGTTAATGCTCCTCTAGATTATATTTTAGATTGTATAAAATCAATATACTCAATTAAATTTGATAATGGGTCAATAAGAAGAATCAATGTTAATATAGCTGCAACAACAGTTGAAAACTATAAGAGACTTAAAGATGCTGAAATTGGAACATATATCTTATTCCAAGAAACTTACCATAAACCAACTTATGAAAAATTACATGTAAGTGGTCCAAAACATAACTATAATTATCATACAACAGCTATGCATAGAGCAAGAGAAGCTGGTATAGATGATATTGGTATGGGAGTTCTATATGGACTTTATGATTACAAGTATGAAACATTAGCAATGCTTATGCATGCAATGGATTTAGAAGAAACTACAGGGGTTGGTCCTCATACACTATCAGTTCCAAGAATAAGACCAGCTGAAAATGTTAGCTTAGAAAATTATCCTTACTTAGTTGATGATGAAGACTTCAAAAAGATTGTTGCTATCTTAAGATTAGCAGTACCATATGCAGGTCTTATACTTTCAACAAGAGAAGAACCAGGCTTAAGAGATGAAATAATAGCTCTTGGAGTTTCTCAAGTAAGTACAGGTTCATGTACAGGTGTTGGTGGTTATTCAGAATCATACATCGATCCTGAAGAGAAACCACAATTTGAAGTTGGAGATCATAGATCACCAGTTGAAATGATAGAAAGCCTTATGGAAGCTGGATATATACCAAGTTATTGCACAGCTTGCTATAGAGAAGGTAGAACTGGCGAAAGATTTATGGACATCGTTAAGAGTGGTGAACTTTATAAAATATGTGAAGCTAATGCTTTAATAACTTTAAAAGAATTTATTGATGATTACGGCACAGATAGAACAAGAGAAATCGGAGATAAATTAATTAAAAAATCAATAGATGAAATAGATAATGAATCATTTAGAAAATCTGTTGAAGAAAAAATAAATAAGATAAGTAACGGAACTAGAGATTTAAGATTCTAGTTAATTAAATATATTGTAACTTTTTATATCACATTAATTCACTAGCTTTAATTAATTAAAGTTAATGATTATTTATTCATGCAAAACCTGTATGAAAAATTATGACTTTAACTCCATATTAAAATTTATATCTTTCATATGGGTACAAACTAACAATCAAAATCAAAACTAAAAATCAATTTATAATTAATATATAGCCAGCGTAAGCTGGCTTTTTTTGTGAAAATTTTAGCTACCATCTTTTGGATCCTCTTATACTACTCTTTTTTGTATAGTTTTTATATTAGAAACTTTAGGTTAAACTTATATATTTATAATTGGATTCACCTTAAGGTTCAATAAGGAATATACTAAAAAAAGTATTAAATTTGTAGTAACTAGGTAAACATTGTCCAGAATATGAAAAACTCATAAACAACACTGTTATATTATCTACAATGTTGTGCATATCAATCTTTATCATATTCATATTGTTAATTTAAAAATTTTAATGAAAATCATTTTTTCTTTAAATTTCTCTTATTTTCTTATTTTTTCAACCTATTCCTAAATATTTTCATAATAATACACCTTAAAATACATTGTTAAAAATTTGACTATTAAATGTAAAGGTTGTAAAATATAATTAAACATTATGTAAATATTAGGAATGATTTGAGAGTTTAACTTATTGTGAGGGAGGTTTTTTTATGGCAGTAGATCAAAATTCATTAGAAAGAAGAACTTGTTGTAATATACACAAGATAGTTTTAACTTTAGAGAAAGGCTTTTCTTCTATGGAGTCTTTAAAATATGCAGTTATAACTCACCTTCAAAATGAAGGCTATAGATGCAATGATACAAAAAACAATATTGGAGATTATCCACTATTAAAAATAAATGCTAATGATTTCTTATTAACTATAAAAGATATAGATGAAAATTCTTTAAACTTCGAAGATTGTAGTGAGGTAGTTTTAGTGCCTCATCACTAAAATTAATAATTTGATTATTATGGACAACTTCTTTCCTTAAGAGTTGTCCTTTTTTAGTTTTATATTATTTGATTAAAATACCCTTCTAATCTCATACTCAAAATTATATAATTATTCTTGAATAATTTTTATAATTTTATTTACTAAAAACATATACCAAATCACAGATTTTATAATAGCTTTTAGTAAAATATTAATTATTCTTTTATTATTTCATACTGTTTTTAAGCTAAAATTTCTATATATTAAGCTTATTTTAAATTAAATTTAAAGAAACAAAGCTTTATTTGTACTAAATATTGTATTTTTATTACTTATATACAAATTTTTATTCATAGTTTTTATACCCAAAATTTTCAATATATTTAATTACATTTTTTCCCTTATCAATATTTAGTATGTATTTAAATATTACACAACTATATATTGTGAATAACCTTAAAGTTATCCACACCCCTATGTGGATAACTTGTTTAGAAACGAAAAAATTATACTATTTTCCTATTATCTTTTAATAAAGTTTACTATTTAAAAAAGTAATTTTTTCAAAAGATAAAAACTCCTGTAAATGGCTATATTAAGCCATTCTTAACTGTAATTTTTTTACTTTTTTAAAGGCTTATTTTCATTATTTAACTAGAATTTGAAAGTAAAAATTCATTAAAAAAGTTATCCACAGGTTTATTCACAATTGAAAATATTTTCACACAAGAATTAATGCAAGGAGGTGCAATTCTACTATTTACATCTTGCAATAGTAGAAAAATTTATGAGTAATTTTAATGAAACTCCTAGAGGAAGTAGAATTCATATTTCTCTTTTTGGTAAAACAAACTCTGGGAAATCTAGCATAATAAATGCCCTAACAGGTCAAAACATTTCTCTAGTATCAGACTTTAAGGGAACAACAACTGACCCTGTTTATAAGGCAATGGAACTTTTACCCCTAGGACCTGTTGTTTTCGTTGATACAGCTGGTTTTGATGATGAAGGAGAAATAGGTAAGCTTAGAGTTGAAAAAACTGAAGAGGTTGTAGGAAAGACTGATGTGGCTCTTATAACCCTTTCCCTTTCTGAAATACTAGAGGCAATAAAATCAAATATAGAATTTAAAGACATGCTTTCTAAGGAAATATTATGGCTTAATAAATTAAAAAAGGCTAAGAAACCAGCTATACTAGTTATTAACAAGTGTGATTTAGTTCCTAATAAACTAATTGAGTCTAAAATTGATTTAAAGGATATTGATAAAACAACTTTATCTAATAAAGATTGCTTTGTTGATAGTAATTTAAATAATTCTTTAAAAGAAATTGGTGAATTATTAGGAATACCTTGTGTTGCCATAAGTGCTAAAAATAATTTAAACATAAATGAATTAAAAAAAGAACTTGTCAATGTATCACCCTCTTCAATAACTGAAAGCCCAATAATAGGTGATAAAATCAAAGCTGGAGATAAAATTCTTTTAGTAGCTCCTCAAGATATACAAGCTCCTAAAGGAAGACTTATACTTCCTCAAGTTCAAGTATTAAGAGATATATTAGATTATGGTGGAATACCAACTATGGTTACATTAGATAAATTAGATGAAGGATTAAGAATTTTTAATGGTAAGCCTGACTTAGTAATAACTGACTCTCAAGTATTTAAACAAGTTAATGCAAAATTAGATAGAAGTGTTCCTCTTACTTCCTTCTCAATACTTATGGCTAGATACAAGGGTGATTTAGATAAGTTCTATTCAGGAGCCAAAGCAATAAAGAATCTTAAAGCAGGTGATAAAGTTTTAATAGCAGAAGCTTGTACTCACCATCAATTAAAAGGTGATATAGCAAGAGAAAAACTACCTACTTGGTTAGAAGAAACTTGTCCTGGAATAATAGTTCATAATTGCTCTGGTAAGGACTTTCCTAAGAATCTTAATGAATATGCCCTTGTAATTCATTGTGGAGGATGCATGTTTAACAAAGCTGAAATAATGAATAGAATAGGAATATGTGATGATGCCTTAGTTCCTATAACAAACTTTGGTACATCAATTGCAGAAATTAATAATATCTTAGACAGGGTAATGGAGCCCCTTAAGTAAATATTTTTAATTAGTATTAAGTTAAAGTAATTTCTATTAGTAAATTCATTACACTAAAAAATTAAATAGTAATATATTTTTCTAAAATAAAAATGCCTAAGAAACACATTTAATTGTATTTCTTAGGCATTTAAACTAATCTCTAAATTCGAAGTCTTCTTCTTCAACCTCAATATCCTGATTTAACTCATCTTTTCCTATTTCTAATGCTCTTTCTGAAATTGAAAGATAATAAACTCTATATATAGTATCTCTATATACAAAGAACCATATTAATCCTATAGAGAAAATAGGTAATATCTTTACACTTAAGTTCATTAAAACAATAATTATACTTCCTAATACTATAGGTAAAACAGCTAGTATTGCCCATCCTATAAAACTTAAAATTAATACGAAAAGCTCCCATTTATGACCTTTCATCATTTTAAAAGCCTTTCCTACAGCTTCCCATATACCAAGTTCTGGCTCTTCAACTATAATATATTTAACAGGGAAAAAGAATAATGAAACTATAATATTATAAGTAGCTACTATTAATATTATTATAATAAAGATACCTATATATTGACTTAATATATCTTCATAATTCATAGAAGCCATAAATAAATACTCATAAAAATGATTTGATATTATACTAATAAATGATACCACAGCAATTATTGATGCTATAAGTGATATTGGAAGCTCAAATAATATTAAAGCAAGGAACTTCTTAATAAAATTTCTCCATACTTTACATGAAGGAATAGATTCTTTTAATCCAACCTTATCATCTCTATCAACTAATTTAATTACAAAAACTACAAGTAAAGATTCAAGAAAAGGTCCTAATAAAAAGCTATTTCCTAAATTCAAAATTGAACTTAGCCCTATACTTTCTACATTCGATATGAAATACGTAACTAGTCCTTGTACTCCTAAAACTATTAATACAAGTAAAAGAAAGTTTGTCCATCTTCCTCTTAGCTTATCTTGTGATAAACTTTTTATTTCTTTTCTGGTCATAAAATAATCACTTCCTTCTATTTTTAATAAAAGATTAACATCATATCAAATTTATGTCAATTCTGTAAACTTAAAAAAAATGACTGTACCCATTGAGGATACAGTCCTAACTTTAATTTATTTCACTTTCTCTTCCTGTAATTGAAAGATAATATATTCTTAAAGTAACTTGGATATATGGTAGAAGCCATAATAATCCTATTCCAAGAGTTAATGCTGATAATATTAACCATCCTAAGAAGCTAAGTCCCATAATAAATAGTTCCCATTTATGACCATTCATTATTTTAAAGCTTCTTTTAACAGCTTCCCATATTCCACAGGTATCTTCAGCCATTAAATATGGTAATGGGAATAATAAAATTCCTACTATAGCAGCTAAAATTAATACTAATATAACTATTAAAAATACTACTCCCCAAATTCCTATCATAGGATTCATAGATATTTGGCCAGTAAGCATTGCACTATGTAATGATGTTATAGATAACACTAAAAATATATTTCCTAAAAACACAACTAAAAGTATAGGAATACTAAAGATCATAGTAACTATCATACTCATTATAAATCTTCCCCAAGTTTTAACGCTTGGAATAGCATAACTTAAAGCTACTACTTCATTACTCTTAACAAATTTAATTGTGTATATAATCCCTGAAGCCGTTATGGCTGGCATTAATAAAAAGTTATTAGCTATGTTTAAAATATTAGAAGTTATTCCTTCAGTTCTTCCAATAATCTCACTTGCTCCAAATTCAATTATTGCTATGATTAAAGTTAATAAGACAATATTAAACCATCTTCCCTTTAACTTAGATTTAGCAATACTTTTTATCTCTTTTCTATTCATACTATCTCCCTCCTTTCTTATGTTAAGCTAATAAGATATTAACCTCATAAGGCTCTTACTGTCAAACTCTTCAAATTGCATTTATAATTTTAAAAAAAGTATTGTATAAAAAAACAAATAATAAAACACTAATCTTTTAAACAACTTGCTTTATTAATAAGCATAAGTTTTATTATCTTATTTTATACAATACTTCTTTAAGTCATACTATTCTTTTCCTAATAAAGAATCTATAGCTTCTTTAAGTTCCTTTTTTAATGTCCAGGTGAAATAATTTTTTTCTTCCTTTTCATCATATATCTTTGATCCATTTAGCATAATAAACCAATGTCTAAATTTATATTTCCAACTTCCCATTTCGCTTTTTTCATCTAAACCTATTCCTAATTCTTCTTCTATTCTTTTACACATCTTTTGAATTCTAGCACTAATATCTCCAAATTCTAAATGCTCTCCTATTAAAGAAGTCTTAAGGGGCTGTCCATTGCTACCATATAAATTAAGCAATATTTTCATATCTCTTAATCCAATTAAATTACTATTTTTCAAAATATCAATCCATTGTTCCTTAGTAATATGATTAGTTAAAACCTTTTCATTGAATTGCTCTTTTTTGTACTCCACTGAAATCACTCCATAAAACAACATTCTGCCTAAAAAAATATACTAAGAACTAAATATAATTAAATTTGTCCTTAGTATATAAATATTCCTCTTAATATATCATTATGATTTTTTTAATGTTAATTCACATAAAATTTAAAGCTTAATTTATTGTTTTAAGCATCTCTATATTGCATACTTTGTTTTTCTTATGCCCTTTTCCTCTTTCTAACTTCATAAGTGTACTTCTCATATAAGGATTTAATACTCCCTCATATATCTTTACTATTTGGCCTTCCTTAACTAAGGCTAATCTATATACTGGAATATTATTATATAAACACATATAAAATACAGGTTTATTATTTTCTTTATTATTAAATATGATTTTCTCTTTATTTTCAATTAAATTATTTATATTTTCATTAGAATTATCTATTAATATCATATTCTCTTTTTTAATTTCAGAATATAAAGCTCGTCCACTTCTTTGAATATCATGCTCTTCATTAGCAAAATTAGCTCCTTGAAAATTATTTACTAAAACTAATTTATTTACATCATATTTATCTAATTCATTTGACTTATACTCAAATTTACCTAATATACTTAAAACTAAAATAATTAGTATAATAGATCCTCCAATATATTCTAATAACTTAGTTTTATTTTCTATAATAAACTCTGCTAGAGCCAGCATAATAGCTAAATTAATCCATATTCCATGCTTCACACTTATACTAGATAAATAACATATATATATTCCAGCTAAAAATATTAAAATATTAATTATAATTCTTTCAACATTATTTCTCTTTCTAATAAATGAAGCACTTCCCATTATTAAAGTTACAAAAGCAATAGCAAGTATGTATGGTGAAAATCTCTTAACAATTAACTTAAAGATATACTTATTTTCAATATTTTTTATTTCTTTATTTACATCTTCATATAATTTCAATCTATCATTTTGTGATAAATTATACTTATCTATGTAGGGTCTTATATAGGGCTCTAAATACCTATTTCTATCTCCACCAAAATATATAGTATTTAAGGCCATGAGCTTATAAACTTCTATATTTTCATTCTTTGAATATGAATCATATATCTCTTGAAGTGATTTATCACTATTTTGTAATTCATACTGAAAAAAATCACTATAGCCCTTTCTAACTAGCTCTGAAATTAATTTCTTCGTTTCTCCTGGATTTATTAAATTACTTACAGTAACTATACAGGAAAAAAGAATAATTAAAACTAAGCCCAAGTACCTATAAAATCTATATTCATATTTTTTTTCGGCATCTTTATTGATATTTTTTTTTATTTTTATCAAAGATGCTCACCCCTTTAAAATAATAATATTTCTCTTTATTACTATTCAATTATATACTATTTTTCCCAAAATATCACTTTATAATTATATATTTTCACTTAAATATTTATTTAAACTAAGAAGTTGCATCAAAACTTTAATATAAAACTTATTTTTTAAAAAAATTAATAAATTAAATTACTAATTTTAAGCTTTATATTATAAATTATTTTGATACAACCTCTTAATTCTTATAAGAGTTAAATAAAAAACTTTAAGCCCCATTTTCTTTTTTAATTTAACTCTTCTTTCCCTATAAATAATATTTCTAATAAAATATATTTAAGTTTTTAAAGATATTTTTCTTTATCCTAAAGCCCACAAATTTATTACTTATTAATTATCAAATCTTTACACTCTTAAATATATTTTCTTCAATACTTATATTCTCTTACAAGTATAAATATCCTTCTATTTAGAAAGAATATTTTTATAAAGATTTTTAGATTATAAGAATAAATACCTACTTAAATACTCTAAACATAGAAAATAATAGAAAAACTACTTGATAATAATAATTATTTGTTATATAATTAACTTATAATTCAGAGTAATTAACTAGGAATTAGTTTAGGAGATGATATATATGATAAGAGAAAAAACTAATAAAATCTCAATAATAGGTGCAGGATTCGTTGGTTCAACAACAGCCTTCGCATTAATGCAAGATGGATTAGCATCCGAAATAGTAATTGTTGATATAAATAAGGATAAGGCACATGCTGAAGCTATGGACCTAGCACAAGGTGCGGCATTTGTTAAATCTGTTGATATAAAATCAGGAGACTATGCAGATACAAAAGACTCTGACATAGTTATAATAACTGCTGGAGTTGGTCCAAAGCCAGGCGAAACAAGATTAGATATTATAAATAAAAACTTAAAGATCTTCCAAAGTATAGTACCTGAGGTTGTTAAATATAGCCCAAACTCAATACTTTTAGTAGTATCAAACCCAGTTGATATTTTAACTTATATAACTTACAAGCTTTCTGGATTCCCTAAAGAACGTGTTATTGGATCTGGAACTGTCTTAGATACTTCAAGATTAAAATATATGCTTTCAGAACATTTTGATATAGACGCTAGAAATGTTCACACATATATAATTGGAGAACATGGAGACTCAGAAATAACAGCTTGGAGCTTAACTAATATCGCTGGAGCAAATGTTGAAGAATATTGTAAAACAGTTTGCGCTAACTGCGATGGCTCCTTTAAAAAGGAACTTCCTGAAAAAGTTAAAAATGCAGCTTATGAAATAATAAATAGTAAAGGATATACAAACTATGCTGTAGCTCTTGCCGTTACAAGAATAGTTGAAGCAATCCTTCGTGATGAAAATGCTATTTTAACTGTTTCTTCTCTATTTGAAGGCCAATACGGAATTGATAATGTTTATTTAGCAATGCCTACTATAGTTGATAGAAGTGGAGCTAGACAAATTCTAGATGTCCCTATATCAAATGAAGAAAAAGAAAACCTAATAAAATCAGCCGAAATTTTAAAAGGTCATATAGCTAATTCTGAATTAGATTAGCATAAACTTCAGGTGTAAGCTTTAATTTACTTACACCTGAAATTTAAAATAAAAATTCAAACTATACTCTAAGCTTTAAGATTAATTAATGTTTAAATAAATATTTTTATTTAAACTTTCCATTACATTTATTAAGTATTTGAAATTAATTAATGTTCAAATAAATTTTGAATATTAATTAGCATCAAAGCTAACAAATTTATATTCCTTAATTACATAACCCTTTTAATAATAAAAAAGAGTATAATGCAATATTTTTATTGTATTATACTTTTTTTATTACTATTTATTAAACTAAAATTAAGCAAAATAAAAAGACTATATGCACTTTCGGGATATTACATACAGTCTTTTTACATCAAAAGTAATGTGAAAATTTTATTTAATTATTTAAAATATTATTCTCTTGATTCTATATCAGCTTTTAATTCTTTAGCAAATTCTTTAGCATTTTCAGCTTCTTCTTTTATTTCTCTATCTAATTCTTTATTGATAGCTTTTCCTAATTTAGCAGCTTCTTTTTCATCTTCTCTGTAAGCTTTGCTATCTTCATCAAGAACTTTTACATCCTCTTCTATTTTATCGATCATATGAGCTTTTATGTCTTCTACGCAAGATTTTTCTACATCAGCCATAACTTCATTTTTTAATTCTTCTACTTTTTTACTCATTTTATAACCCTCCTAAAAACAAACATAATTAATGAACATTTTGTTAACATTGTTTACATTTTAATTATATCACTCTTAGAAAGATAAATAAACACTTCTTTATAATAATTATTATTTTATCAATTTAAGCATTGTCTACTTAAAATTTATCACTATTTTATGGATAAAATTACATAAAACAAACTAATTATTTTTTTATATTATTAAAATAAAAAATAGATTAAAGATTTTTCTACATAATATTATAAAAATCTCTTCTGTATATATAAATTTAACCTATATATCTTTTCTTCTATATCTAATAAATGCTACTACTGATGCGATTAAACACATTATTGTAGCTGAAAAAAATACACAATCTAATCCATATAAAAATGCCTCTTCATGACCTGGTATATAATTTGTGACCTTATACCCTAGTCTATAACTCATTCTTCCATATAAGATTGTTGTTGCAAATGTAAACCCATAGGCCATAGCTAAATTTGAAACTAATGAGTTAATACTTCCTGCAATACCTAATCTATGCTTAGGCACTTTTTCCATAACAAGAGCATTGTTTGTTGATTTAAATATTCCATTGCCAACCCCCATAATAGCACAGCAAGTTCCTAAATAAATTAAAGTACTATTTATATTTATTCTTCCCATAAAGAAAAGAGCTACTGTTAATAAAGATATTCCTATTAATGAAATCAATCTTCCATTAAATCTATCAGAAAGAGAACCACTAAGCGGAGCAACTATTGATAGACATAGTGGGTAGATCATTAAAAATAATCCTGCATGTAAAGAACTCATTTGTAATGCTTGTTCTAAATAAAGTGGAATTATTATATTCATGCTGCTTATAGCTAAAAATGAAAGTGCTGAACACACTATGCTTAGAGAAAATAGTTTTGTCTTAAATAAATTTAAATCTAAAACTGGTGATTCCACTGTCTTTTGCAAATATATAAATACTGTAAAAGAAACTATAGATACTATAAATCCTAACATTATATATTTATCTGTATAACCTAAAACTTCCCCTTTTGTTATAGATAACATGCTTGATACTATAAATATTGCAAATACTATTGTTCCTCTTATATCTATCTTTTCCTTTGAATTTGTCTCCATCTTAGGAAGATAAACCATTGAAAGTAAAAAAGCAATTATTCCAATAGGTACATTAATCCAAAATATAAGATCCCATCTTATAGAGACTAAAATACCACCTAATGCAGGTCCAACCATTACTCCCATAGCTACTGCACTAGTTGATAACCCCATTGCCTTTCCTCTCTCTTTTTCATTAAAGAAAGCTGTTATTATTCCCATACCAGTTGCCATTGCACAGGAGCCTCCAACCCCTTGAATTGCTCTAGACACTATAAGAAGAGGCAATGTCTTTGATAACCCACTAAAGAATGAACCTATTGTAAAAATCAAAACACCTACCTTAAAAACCTTACATTTCCCCTTTATATCACCAATTCTTCCACAAAGTAATACTAAGGCTGATATAACCATAAGATAAGTAGTTACAATCCATTGAGTATCTAATATAGGCTTATTTAAATCATATGAAATTTTAGGCAAAGCTACATTTACTATGCTACCATCTATGCAAGACATGAAGGTCATAGTAACTACACAAAATAATATAGCCCATTTATTATATTTAACCTCTTGTGCATTTTCGCCCTTTTTCACTACATGTTCCATACACTATTCTCCTCTCATAATTTTACCTATATTATATATCCTTTTATTAATTTTTTTATTAAGTACTTAATTAGCCTGATATATAAAATATTAAAAATATCCTATTAAATAATAAATTACTTAATATAAATATTTTTTTACATAATTTTATTTAAAAATATATATTAAAAATAAATTATCTAATAAATTTATTTTTAATAAAAATTATGAGATTTATCTTACTTACCTTAATAAGAAAATAAGAAAAGAATGTATTAAAGGCAAATGTGAGATGCTTATCATAACAAGCTTAATCCTTTAATACATTCTTTTACTCTATAAAACTGTTTGAATTATTTAACTATATAACATATCTTAATTTATTTAATATCATTTGATATTTCAGTGAAGATTACACCTAAACCATATGCTCCTGCATCTGGATAACCAATACTTCTTTCACCTACTGTACCAGCTCTACCCATACGAGCTACTATTTCTTCTGTTTTCTTAGCTCCTAAAACTGCTGCTTCTGCTCCATTTTTAAATGCTTCTTTGAAACTTAATCCTTCTTCAGCACTATTTGTCCAAGAATCTGCACAAGGTACTAAAGCATCTATTAATGTTTTATCACCAACTACAGCTCCTCTTCCAAATGAACGCTCTCCAGTTTTTTGAATTCCTAATACTGCTTCTTGCATCATCTCTGCAAAATCTTTAACTGTTAATTCATCTTTGTTTATAACATTTTTGCTTGCCGCTCTGAAAGCTGATCCCCATATTGGACCTGATGCTCCACCACAGTGCTCCATTATAACTAATGAGCAAGAATTTAAGAATTCTGATATATTTAAGTTTTCTATTTCTAATATATCTTTCCACTCTCTTTTAAGTATTCTAAATCCTTTAGCAACACTCATTCCAAAGTCTCCATCACCTGCATGAGAGTCTAATTCACAGAAAGGTACTTCATTATCAATTATTACTTCACTCATTTTATCTAATATGTAAATCATATTCTCAAGTGAAATCTTTTCGTCCTTTATTTCTTTGAATGATTCACAAGTTTCAACTTTATATGATACTGGAATTTCTTTTTCTTCAATTACTACTTCTTCATATTCATTCATATCCATATGATTACTAACTTTAAATGCTGGAGTATCACACTCATCTTTCATTAACTCTTTTAACTCGTTATCAAGTTTCATTATTGATAATGAAGCTCCAGCCATATCTATACTTGTCATATAGTTGCCAACGAAGTTTTTACAAACTTTAATTCCTCTTTTATGTAATTCTCTAAATACTGAGTTGTTTAATAAATATAACTCTTGAAGAGGAGTAGCTCCAAATCCATTTACAAGTACAACTAATTCTTCATCTTTATAATCTAATTCATTTATAAGTTGATTAACCATTCTTTCAGCTAATTCATCTGCTGTAGCTATTTTTTCTCTACGAATTCCAGGCTCTCCATGTATTCCAACTCCATATTCCATTTCATCTTCACCTAATTCAAATGTTGGAGTTCCTTTAGCTGGAACAGTACAAGATGTGAAAGCAAATCCTATACTTTTTACACTGCTAGCAGCTTTTTTAGCTATTCTTTTAACTTCTTCTAAGCTATTTCCTCTTTCAGCAGCAGCTCCTGCTATTTTATGTACTAAAACAGTCCCTGCAACCCCTCTACGGCCTACAGTATAAAGACTGTCTTCAACAGCTATGTCATCATCAACCTTTATGTAATCAACTTTTATTCCATCTTCTGTAGCAAGGTGAGCTGCATTTTTAAAGTTCATCATATCACCACTATAATTCTTGATTATAAGAAGTGTACCTTTATTGCTCTTAGATGCTTTTATCGCTTGATAAATTTGTATTTGTGAAGGTGAAGCAAATACATCTCCACATACAGCTACATCTAACATACCTTTTCCTATAAACCCTGCATGTGCTGGTTCATGACCACTTCCACCACCACTTATAAGTGTTACCTTATCTTCATTAATATCTTTCTTTTTAACAACCTTATACTTGTTTAAAAATTCTAACTCTGGGTGTGCCATAACCATTCCGTTACACATTTCTCTTACTAGTGTTTCTGCTGAATTCATTATTTTCTTCATGTTAAACTCTCCCTTGCTATTAAAATTATTTTCTATTTTTGTAGTCTTTACCTATCTTATCTGCTAATTTAATTGCTGATACTACTTCTGAAACTTCTATTCCAAATGGCATTGAGTAAATTGACTCTTCTGGTATACAAGCTTTTTCTGCAACTTCAAATAATTCTTCATCTGAAACTTCTGTTACACCTATATCTTCAAGACATACTGGAAGACCTATTTCTAAACAGAAATCTAAAACTTCATATAATTCTTCTTTTGGTGCATTTTCAAGAACTAATTGAGCTATTGTTCCAAAAGCAACCTTTTCTCCATGGAAGTATCCATGTGTTCCTTCTAATATTGTTAAACCATCATGTATAGCGTGAGCTGCAGCTAATCCACCACTCTCAAATCCTAAACCTGATAATAATATGTTTGTTTCTACTATATTTTCTAAAGGTTTAGTAACACAGTTACAATCACAAGCATCTTTAGCTTTCTTTCCGTCTTCTAATAATGTTTCATAGCAAAGCTTAGCAAGTGCTAATGAAGCATTTGTTCCGATTGCTGGTCTACATTTTTCTTCTCTTACCCCACATGGTAATCCCGCATTGACTTTAGTAAATGAACTTGATGTTGCTCTTGCTTCAAAGTAAGTTGATAAAGCATCTCCCATACCTGCTACTAAGAAACGAGTTGGAGCTTTTGCTATTACCTCTGTGTCTACTAAAACAACACTTGGGCTTGCTTTAAAGTATGCATAGTCATCAAATGATCCATCTTCTGTATATAAAACTGCTGAGTGACTAGTTGGAGCATCTGTAGCTGCTATTGTTGGTACTACTATAAGTTTTTCACCTTCAGCAACACATTTAGCTGTGTCTAAAGCTTTTCCTCCACCAAGTCCTACTGTACAATCACATTTCATTTCCTTTGCAAGATCTTGAAGTCTTTTAACTTCTTGACGTGAACATTCACCTTTAAATCCACCTTCTACAAATTCAATGTTAAATTTCTTTGCTGTTGCATCTAATTTATCTTTAACTCTCTTTATATCTTCTGGGTGAGCTATTAAAAGTGCTGACTTTCCGTAAGTCTCTACAAAGTAACCTAAATTAAGTAATTCATTTTCTCCTTGAACATATTTTGTTGGGCATATAAAAGCCTTTCTCATAAAATCATCTCCTCAATAAAATCATTTACTAAATGTTATGATGCTATTATAACCCCCCTTGCAAACTATTACATTGAAGTTTATTGATATAATATCGGACAATCCTAACTTGCTTGCAAACATTTTCACCAAAACATAGGACTTTTGAAACTTTTACAGCAAACGTATTCAAAAAGTCCTATCCACTCACAATCTAACTTCTTTTATATTCTAATCATTACAAAAATACACATATTTAAGTTTTAAATACAAATTATTAAAAACTATGAATATAAAATTGTAATAAACCTAAATATTATCAAAATAAATCTATTATTTTAAAAATCTTATTTTTACCTTATTTGATTATTTATTTTTAAAGTAATATATTAAAGACAAGGTTGTTGATGTTAGAAATTTTGTTCAGAGTACTGTTAAAAATTCGCTTAGTAAATTTAGACAAAACAATCTATTTACTAAGAAGTAGTCCACTTCTGTAAGTGGTTATAGAACAAAGAAATAACATCAGCAACTTTAAAATCTTATTTAATATTTATATAATACCTTAGAAATTAATCTAAGTTTGGAAGTGGTTAAGTTGAAAATTATATTTCATATTGATGAGCCTAATAAATGGCCTATGGTTTTAGAAAACTTAAAAAATGTATTAAACAATGCTAAGGAGACCAATAGAAAATATGAATTAGAAGTGTTAGCAAACTCTATGGCTGTATTTCAGTTAAGAGAATTGATAGCTAGAAATACTCATCTAATAGATAAAATTATTGAACCTGCTGAACAAGGAGTAGTTTTTGCAGTATGTAATAACTCACTTAATAAGTTCAATATATCTAAAGATGAATTGTTCTCTTTTTGTAAGGTAGTTCCTGCTGGAATTATTGAACTTGCTGAAAAGCAATCAGAAGGATATCTATACATCAAACCATAAAATTTAACATAACTCACTACCCTTTAAAAATTTCTAAAAACTCTATGCTATAAGGCATAGAGTTTTTTGCTTATATAAGACAAATTTTTATTTTTCCTAAAACTTAAGTTTTAAACCATAAAAAAATCACCCCTTGGGTAATAGGGATGATTTATTTATTAATTAGTTGTTGTTTATTTTTGTTGTTAGTTGTTTTTAGTTATTTTAAAATTACAAACCTAAGGTTTTAATTTGGAATTTAAATAAATTTCTTTAAGGGTTAATTAAAGCTTACTAAAATTCCTAAGTATTGATATATATTTTACTATATAAAATGAATTGATTTTTAACTTTTAGTTATTATAGTTGTGTATTTTTTAATTACAGTTAATTAAAACTGCAGATAATGTAAGTTTATTTCCTTATCTAAATAAGCTTCCACTTATTATTAATTTTTGAATTTCATTTGTACCTTCATAAATTTGAGTGATCTTAGCATCCCTCATCATTCTTTCTAATTGATACTCTCTCATGTATCCATTACCACCAAGCATTTGAATAGCTTCAGTAGTAACATGCATTGCTGCATCTGTACAAACTAGTTTAGCCTTAGCAGCTGATACTGAATAAGGTTTTCCTTCTTGTTTGTCCATTGCTGCCTTATATAACATATACTTAGCTTGTTCAATTTCAACTGCTAATTCAGCCATTTTGAAAGCTAAATATTGTTGTTTAAATAAAGGTTTACCAAATTGTTTTCTTTCCTTCATGTATTCTTTAGCTATTTCAAAAGCTCCTTCTGCTATTCCTAAGCCTTGGGCAGCAACCCCAATTCTTCCTCCATCTAGAGTTTTCATAGCTATTTTGAATCCATCACCTTCTTTACCAACTAAATTGCTAGCTGGTACAACACAGTCATTAAATAGAACTTCTGAAACCTGTGCTGATTTAATACCACATTTATCTTCTATTTTTCCTATTGATATTCCTGGAAAATCTTTTTCTACAATAAATGCTGATAATCCTTTAGGTCCCTTTGTTCTATCTGTTAGAGCAAAAACTATAAATGTTCCTGATAAAGGTGCATTTGTTATGAAGCATTTAGCCCCATTTAAGATATAATTATCTCCCTTTTTCTCAGCTACAGTAATAACTCCACCAGCATCTGAGCCAGCATTAGGTTCAGTTAATCCAAAAGATCCAAGCTTTTTACCTGAAAGTATATCTGGTAGATATTTTTTCTTAAGCTCTTCTGATGCATTACTAATTCCACCAGCACATAATGAAGTAGTTACTGATACTGCTATCCCCATAGATGCATCAACCTTTGAAATTTCTTCTATAGCTAAGACATATGAAAGATAATCTCCACCTGTTCCGCCGTATTCAGTTGAATATGGAAGTCCTATGACACCTAATTCACCTAACTTTTTATAAGCTTCTATTGGGAATGTACTATTTTCATCATTTTCAATAGCAAATGGTTTTAATTCCCTTTCTGCAAATTCTTTTACTGCTCTTTGTACGTCTAATTGTTTCTGTGTTAAACTGAAATCCATACCTTAATTCCTCCCAAAATTCTGTAATTATATCTAGAGTTACAACTCTTTAAATCATTTAATTCTAGATTAATTTCATTAATAATCTAAGATCTTACTATTTTTATTTAAGTCCCATAAGCTTATCGTAGAATATTCTTTCATCAATAAGCTTAAGTGGTTCATCTATCTTAGGAACAAAGTCCATGTGAGCTAAAATGTCTTCTTCAAGATTAACTCCTGGAGCAATTTCTGTTAAATGTAGTCCATCATTCCTTAATTCAAATACAGCTCTTTCAGTTATATACATAACTGACTGATTAGTTTTATTAGCATACTCTCCACTAAAAGTTATTTGCTCAACATCTTCAAGGAATTTATTTGATTTACCTTCTTGAATTATATGAAGCTTTCCATCTCCAGTTTCTACTTTTAATCCTGAAGCTGTGAAAGTACCACAGAATATAACCTTTTTAGCATTTTGCGTTATATTTATAAATCCTCCACACCCTGCTATACGAGGACCAAATTTACTTACGTTTATATTTCCATTTTTATCAGCTTGAGCTAATCCTAAAAATGCTAAGTCAACTCCACCACCATCATAAAAATCAAATTGATAAGGCTGATCTAAAATAGCATCTGGATTTATGCAAGCTCCAAAGGCTGCTCCCCCTTGAGGTACTCCTCCAACGGGACCAGATTCAACTGTAAGTGTCATATAATCTCCAATACCTTCTTCATTTGCAACAAGTGATATAACCTCTGGTATACCAATTCCTAAGTTAACTATTGTATCCTTCTTAAGCTCCATAGCTGCTCTTCTTGCAATTATTTTTCTTGCATTTAAAGGTGCTTTTTCTATGCTGCTTAACGGAATTCTAACTTCTCCTGTATAAGCTGGATTAAACTTCATTCCTAAACATTGTTCATGATCACATGGTTCAGCTAAAACAATTCCATCAACATATATTCCTGGAATCTTAACAAGTCTAGGGTCTAAACATCCCCCTGATACCACTCTCTCAACTTGTACAAAAACTTTTCCTCCGTTATTTTTACAAGCTTGAGCAATTGAAGTAACATCCAAGGTTGCCACCTCTCTATCTAAAGTTACATTTCCACATTCGTCTGCTGATGAACCTCTTAGGAAGCAAACATCTATTGGAAAGGATTTATAAAGAAGCTTTTCTTCTCCCTCAATCTCAATAAGCTTAACTATATCCTCTTTAGTAACTTCGTTTAACTTTCCTCCACTTATTCTAGGATCAACAAAGGTATTTAATCCTACATGAGTTATAGTTCCAACTCTCTTGCCAGCTATATCTCTAAATAATTGAGCTAAAGTTCCCTGTGGCAAATTATATGCCTCTATTTCATTTTCAACAGCCATTTTTCCAAGCTTTGGAGCCATGTTCCAATGACCTGCTATTACTCTTTTTGTCATTCCTTTGTGAGCAAAGTGATCTGCTCCACTTCCATCTCTATTTCCTTGTGCTGCAGAATACATCAAAGTTAAATTTCTTGGATGACCAGTTTCTAAAAAACGTTTTTCTAAAGCCTTAGTCAAGGATTCAGGGCAACAGCTAGCAACAAATCCTTCTGTCACTATAGTATCTCCATCTTTAACAAATTCCGCTACTTCACATGGTTTTAAAAAACTAACTCTTACCATACATAACAATCCTTTCGTGGGTAGATTAATATAAGTTACATAAACTTAATTGCTGTTTTAATTTTTATAAACTTATTAGAATTTTATATATTCAAAGTAGTCTTATTTATCTTTAAAATCAGCTTTTCTCTTATCAACAAAGGCATTCATACCTTCTAATTGATCTTCTGTTGAGAAACATAAAGCAAATAAATCTGCCTCATAGTTATATGCTGATTCAGTATCCATGTTTAAGCCATTGTTTATTGCTGCCTTAGCTAATCTAACTCCTACTGGACTCTTACTCATTATCTTATTAGCTAATTCTCTTGCCTTATCCATTAACTCTTCTGGCTCATAAACCTTATTAGCAAGTCCTATTCTATGTGCTTCTTCAGCATCAATCATATCTGTTGAGAATATAAGCTCCTTAGCTATTCCTTTTCCAACTAATCTTGGAAGTCTTTGAGTTCCTGCAAAACCTGGAAGAATTCCTAAATTAACTTCTGGTTGTCCAAATTTAGCCTTCTTAGAAGCTAATCTTATATCACATGCCATTGAAAGCTCACATCCACCGCCTAATGCATATCCATTAACAGCAGCTATTACAATTTGTGGCATATTTTCTATATCTGAAAATACCTTCTGAGCTAATCTTGAAAAATCTCTTGCTTCCATTGAATTTAAATCTTTCATTTCAACAATATCTGCACCAGCTACAAAAGCCTTTTCCCCTGCTCCTGTTATAATTACAGTTTTTATATCTTTTCTTTTTGAAATTTCATTTATAACTTCACCAAGTTCAGTTATAGTTTGATTGTTTAAGGCATTTAATGCTTTAGGTCTATTTATAATTACCTCAGCAATTCCATTTGATTCATTAAAAATAATATTTTCCATAAAAACTCTACTTCCTTTCAACCCTATATATATTTTTTAGATTTTTCCTGTTAATATAAATTTCTAAGTTTTAAATTTATATATTAAAGTAAATTAGGTATTTAATTTTCAGTGTAGTAATTTATTAAAATCAATAATTTTAAAAGGTGGTAATTTTTAAAAATCATTGTTTTTAGATGCTAAATAAAAATTATAATTAACAGGTAAGGAAGTTAGTTAATCCATAAAAGTTATTCCATGCTCATAAATTTAAGTGGCAATGCTAATAACACTCCCCCTCCTACCATATTTCCCAATGTAACCCAAAATAAATTACGGAAAACAAGTGGTAAACTTACATCACCTGAGGCGAAATAAGTTATAGAGAATATTCCCATATTAGCAATGCTGTGTTCAAAACCAGCGATAACAAATGCAAATATACACCAGAACATAATTATTAATTTGCCTGTTTCAGATTTCATTTTTATTGTGCTTAGAAATGCTATACAAACCATGAAGTTACAAAGCATACCTCTTAAAAAGAGTTCAAGAGCAGGTAAATTAAGTTTTATATCAACTATACCTTTGGCATAATCCTTAATTAAATCCATAGATGCTCCACTCTTAACAAATAAAAACCCTAATAATATAGATCCTATAAAATTTCCTAAATAACTCATAAACCAAACTTTTAATGCCATAGTTAAGGTACACTCATTGTTGTATATCCCAATTGCCATGACTAAGTTGTTTCCTGTAAAGAGCTCTCCTCCAATAAAAGCAATAAGCCCTAATGCCAATGAGAAGGTTGCAGCTACCATTATTCTTGCCAGCTCTGGATATGAATTATTTAAAACAGCTCCAGTAGTATATGAAAGAATTATGGCTACTACTAAGAAAAATCCTGCAACTATAGCTCTAAAAAAATACTTTATAGGAGCTCTATCTGCAAACTTAAACTTATTAACTGCCATGTCTGAAATTAAATTTATATCTTTTTTTTGCATTTATTCTCCTTTATTTATATATATTATGTTTTTATTTGGCTGATTTTTATTTATTAGTTTAAATCACTAAAGTGCTAAGTAAAACTTAACTTCCTCAATGATAAATAACCATCTTTTAATTTAAAGTTATTAGATTTTTAATTTAAAAATGTAGGATGTAACCTTTAGACAATATTCCAAGTTTACCATGCTAAGGAGAAGGTTGAATTTTTACATTGATAAAAAACTATGAAACATCCTACATTAATAAGCAATTTATATAAAATACTCTTTAATCATATATATTAGGAAGCTCTTTAAAGTAATTGAACTTTATATTCAATATATTCTAAAGCTTCCTAATACAAAGATATTTATTGAGTATTAGGCGGCTATTTTATTAATTTATCATAACCTTCGTAATTAACCTTTACTAATTCTCCAGTCTCAAAAGACTCTTTACAAGCGTATCCAATAATAGTAGATAAAACGCCATCTTCAACAGTTACTTCTGGCTTTCTATTTTCTAATATGCAGTCAACGAATTCTTTAACTTCAGCTAAATATGCATCTTCGAATCTTTCTAAGAATCCCCCTGCACATTCCTTGTTAACTCCTCTACTATCAAATACTGTAACTAAGTTTTTATCTGGAGTTGTTCCAATTCTTAATGTCCCTTCAGTTCCTATGATCTCAGTTTCTATGTGATAACCATGAGCACAGTTTCTTCCAGCAACAAGTAATGCCATTGTTCCATTTTTAAATTTAACCATAGCTGCCCCAGTTTCAGCATCATTTATTTCATCAAACTCCTTATGTCCATAAGCTCCACCTATAGCCCATAATTCATCTGCCTCTGAATCTAGATACCATCTAGCTAAATCTATATCGTGAATTGCCATATCTAAGAATAATCCACCGCTATAGCTATCTTTTGCAAACTTTAAGAAGCTTGGTAAAGCCTTAGCTGGATCTAATCCATAACATCTAACTAGTACAGGTTTACCTATAGCACCTTCTTCTATTTTTTTCTTAGCATAGGCATATGATTTATCATATCTTCTCATAAAACCTAACATAAATATTTGATTTGGATGTGAGTTAACTGCCTTCATAGCTCTAACTGCATCATCTAAATACAGTCCAAGAGGTTTTTCACTAAATACATGGAAACCTGCATTTAAAGCTTTTTCTATTTGTTCACAATGGAATCCTGATGGTGAAGCTATAAATATAGCATCTAACTCTTTATTTTTTAACATTTCATCAAAGTCAGTATATCCATATGGCATATTCCATGCCTTTTGAACTTCATCAACTTGACTCTTATCTATTGAACAAACTGCTAAAAGATTAGCATTTGGAATTTTAAAAGCTAGGTTTTCAGCATGAGCTCTTCCTAATCTTCCTAAACCAACAATACCAAAATTTATCTTTTTCATTTTATCCCCTCCAAAACCATAATATCTAACAAAATTTTATTGCATTAAGATTCATTCTTAACCCTTTATACCTTATATTTATTAACTTTAAGCTAATCCTATAGGTGAGAATAATAGATATATAAATGCCATAACAAGAACTACAGCTAATGATGCTGGTTTTGCATATTTCCAAGGAGTCATATCTATTAATGCCTTATCAGCTTGAACAAAATCTGTTTCTCTTGGTTTTATCTTACCTATTATAAGCATTACAATTACACCTATTGGTAGTAACACACCTAGTACGTATAAGAAGTGTATATCTGATAAGAAGAATTTTGATAACGTATACAAAACAATGTGCACTACGAATACTGCTTTAGCAGCAAGACTTGGAACTCTCTTTGTAAAGAATCCAACTATTACACACGCTAATATCGGAACGTTAAAGTATCCATTACACTCTTGTAAGAAGTTATATAATCCAGATGGAGCATATAGGATAAATGGAGCAACTATAACTGATATAACTGATACCACTATAATAAATTTTTGTCCTACTTTTACAAGTTGTTTATCTGAAGCCTCTGGATTTATGATAGGTTTGTATAAATCTAAAGTAAATAGTGTTGATGAACTGTTCATAGCACCATTTAATGAACTCATGGCAGCTCCAAATAAAATCGCTGCAAATATTCCTAATAAAGGTTTTGGTAATACATCAAGTAATAATGTTGGATATGCCATATCAGCATTTGGTAATGCATCTCCATATTTAGCAAAAGCTATGATTCCAGGAAATACAAGTATTGCTGGAGTTAAAACCTTAATTAATCCTGCAAGTATAGCACCTTTTTGAGCTTCTTTTAAACTACTAGCTCCTAAGGCTTTTTGCACTATTGATTGGTTTGTACACCAATAGAATAAGTTATTAAATAATAATCCAGTGAATAATACAGGCCATGGAATTAATGGTGATTGTGCATTTGCTGGGTTAATAGCATTAAGCTTTTCTGGAGTTGCAATTATTATTTCAAATCCTCCAACAAAATCTCCATTTCCAAGTAATAAAATTCCTAATATAGGTACTAAAAGACCCCCTATTAATAAGCCAAGTCCATTTACAGTATCAGAGAATGCTGCTAATTTCATACCTCCAAGAACTGTATATATAGCACCTACTACCCCTAGTAAAAATCCAGTTAATGCTACAGCTTGGAATGTACTTATTCCTAATAAATCGGATATACCAAAAATCTGATTTAAAACTAGTCCACCTGAATATAAAACTGTAGGTATGTAAGTTACAACATAACTAACTAAGAATAAAATTGAAACTATTCTTTTAGTTGTGCTATCAAATCTCTCTTCTAAATAATCTGGGATTGTTGTGATTCCGCCTTTTAAATATCTTGGTAAGAATATAAGAGCTAGTGTTATAAGTGCTACGCATGATGTAACTTCCCATGCCATTGGTCCCATATTGGTAGCATAACTTTGACCATTAAGACCTATGATCTGTTCAGTTGAAAGATTTGTAAGTATCATTGTTGCAGCGATTACAGGACCGCTTAATCCTCTTCCTGCTAAGAAATATCCTGTTGCTGTTTCTGTATTATCAGTTCCTTTAGCTTTATACCAAGCAATAGCGAATACAGCTACTAAGAATATTGCAAAACTCAAAAATATGAACATAAATTCTCCCCCTACCCTATTTTGTGGTAACAGCATAATCAAATTATGCTGTTACCTAAAATTCATTATTGACCAAATTTATTAAAGGTTAGTTTTTTCTTTTATATATTTTCTTGCTTTTATTGCATATTCTAATGGATTTGCTATTGCTGGATCTTGTTCTGCTTCTACTAATAAATATCCTTCATAGTTATTATCATCAAGAACTTTGAATATTGGTTCAAAATCTATATCTCCATCTCCAGGAACTGTGAATGCTCCTTTTCTTACTCCTTGTAAGAAGCTTAACTTATCTCTTTTAACTTCTTCTACTTTTTCTTTTCTTATATCTTTTAAGTGAACATGTTTTACTCTATTTACGTATTTCTTTAATACTTCTAAAGCATCCTCACCTGAGTAAACTAAATGACCTGAATCAAATAATAAGTAAACTAAATTTTCATCTGTTAAGTCCATTAATTTATCTATTTCTTCAGTTGTTTGTACTACTGTACCCATATGATGATGGTAAACAAGCTTCATTCCTTTTTCTTTTGCTAAAGCTCCTAATTTATTTAAACCTTCAGCAAGTGTTTTCCACTCTTCTTCATTTAAAACATATTTTCCATCAAATATTGGTGTTTCCATTTGACCTTGTATGCTATGTCCTTGTTCTGATACTACGATTACCTTTGCTCCCATAGCATTAAGGAAATCTCTATGTTCTATAAATGCTTTTTCAGTTTCTTCATATGGTTTAGTTGTTAAAAATGCACTGAACCAAGCACTTGCTATTTCCATATCTCTTAATTCTAAAGCTTTTTTAAGAACTTCAACATCTCTTGGATATTTGTTTCCAACTTCTGATCCTTTAAATCCTGCTAAAGCCATTTCACTTATACATTGTTCGAAAGTATTTTCTTTTCCTAAGTCTGGCATGTCATCATTTGTCCATGCTATTGGTGCTATTCCTAATTTTACATTTGAATTAAACATTCTCTATTCCCCCATTACCTTTGTATTTGTCAGAAAAGCTAACTCCCATTTAGCTCTTCTGACCAAAACTTATTTATACCTTTAATTTTTTATACCATTTTAATTCTCATTTTTAGTATTAGTATTCTATTTTAACTGGTCTACCTTCTTTTAATGATTTAGTAGCAGCTAGTCCAACTAAAACTGAATATAATCCTTCATTAGCTCCAACAGGAACTTCAGTATCATTAACTAAACAGTTTATAAATTGTTGCATTTCATTAACATAAGCATCCATGTATCTTTCTAAGAAGAAATATTTTGGTTTTTCTCCCACAATACCATCAACTGAAGCTATTGTAACTGTTGTATCTGAGTCATTATCAGCCATTACATATCCTTTTCCACCAAATACTTCAACACGTTGGTCATATCCATAAGCAGCTTCTCTACTATTATCTATTACACCTATGCATCCGTTTTCAAATTTTAAAGATATAATTGCTGTATCAACATCTCCAGCTTCTCCTATTTCAGGATTTACCATACATGCACCTTGTACATATACTTCTGAAATTCTACTTCCACTTAAGAATGCAGCCATATCAAAGTCATGAATTGTCATATCTAAGAACATACCACCTGAAACTTTTACGTATTCTATTGGTGGAGCTTGTGGATCTCTTGAAGTAATTTTTATTATGTGTGGATTTCCTATTTTACCTTCTTCTATAAGTTCTTTTAATTTAGCAAAATTGTGGTCAAATCTTCTATTGAATCCAACTTGATATTTTACTCCAGCTTTTTTAACAGCTTCTAAAGTTTTTTCAATTTTAGCAACATCGTAATCTATAGGTTTTTCACAGAATATGTGTTTACCTCTTTCAGCAGCTTCAATTGATATTTTTGAGTGAGTATCTGTTGATGAACATATTATTACAGCATCAATTTCTGGATCGTTTAAGATTTCCATGTAATCTCCTGTATAGTTTGGAATTTTAAATTCCTCAGCAGCTTTTTTAGCTGATTCTTCAAATACATCTGCTATAGTTTTAACTTGAGCTCCTTGTACTTTTTCTTGAATAGATTGAGCATGAATTCTTCCTATTCTTCCTGCTCCAATAACACCAATATTAATCATGACCATTTCCTCCATCATCTTTTAAAATTTAAATTTATTTTCAAAATAATATAAAGTAAAATTGCTTTAAATATTTTAATATCTTCTAGCGGCTTTTAAATTTTTCTCTTTGTTCTCAAATGCCTTATTTACACCATCAATTTTTGATTCTCCAGCTATTCCAACATGCCACCATGCATCATAGCCATCTGTCATTGTTTTTGGTAACACCTTTATGTCTATTAAAGTTGAAACCTTTTGCTTTTTAGCATCTTCTAAAGCTTCTTTTAATTGAGCTAAAGTTTTTACTGAATACGTTTTCAATCCATACCCACTAGCTACCTTAGCAAAATCTATAGGGATTAATCCCCCTTCTAACTTACCATTTTCATCTCTATATCTAAACTCTGTAGCAAGGCTTCCTATCCCATTTGACATTTGTAGGTTGTTTATACATCCAAATCCACAGTTATCAAATAAAAGTATATTTATCTTCTTTTGCTCTTGCATAGCTGTTACCATCTCTGAATGAAGCATTAAGTAACTTCCATCACCAACCATTGAATAAACTTCTCTTTCGGGCTCTGCTAACTTAGCTCCTAATGTAGCTGCTATTTCATATCCCATACATGAATATCCATATTCCATATGGTATGAATCTCTAACATCTGTTTCCCACATTCTTTGAAGATCTCCTGGTAAACTTCCAGCAGCTCCAACTACTATGGCATCATCATCTATTGTTTCTCTAATAACTCCTAAAGCAGCTGTTTGAGTGATTAAACCTCCTGTTAATACACTAAACTCTTCTATGCATCCTTCTCTCTTAGGTTTTATTAAAGCTTCAAAATTTTCATCATATTTAATATTTGTTAATCTCTTCATCTCTTCTTTCCAAGCTTTTTTAGCATTTACTATTTCATCTTCATATGATGATTCATAGTTATTTGCTTCTAACATAGCTTGTAATTCTTCTATACATACCTTTGCATCACCTATTATCTTGTGAGCATCCATTTTTTCACCATGAAATTTTGATACGTTTATAGTTATAAAATTAACTTCTGGATTCTTAAATAATGATTTTGATGAAGTTGTGAAGTCTGAGAATCTTGTTCCAACACCAATTACTAAATCAGCATCTTTAGCAATCATATTTGCAGCAAGGTTACCAGTAACCCCTATACCACCTAAATTTAATGGGTGACTTGATTTAATAGCACTCTTACCTGCTTGTGTTTCGCATATTGGAATATTAAACTCCTCTGCAAAATCAACTAAAGCTTCACCTGCTTCTGAGTATCTAACTCCACCACCACAAATTATTATAGGTTTCTTTTTATTAATTATTATATCTAATGCCTCTTCAAACTCTTCTTGTACAGCTAGAGGTCTAGTTATTCTATGAACCCTTTTCTTAAAGAAATATTCTGGGAAGTCATAAGCTTCTCCTTGAACATCTTGTGGTAATGCTATGCAAACAGCACCTGTTTCAGCAGGATCTGTTAATACTCTCATAGCATTTATCATTGCTGACATAAGTTGCTCTGGTCTATTTATTCTATCCCAATACTTACAAACTGGCTTAAATGCGTCATTTGTTGTTATTCCTAAATTATAGGACTGTTCTATCTGTTGAAGTACAGGATCTGGTTGTCTTGTAGCAAATGAATCTCCTGGTAATAGTAATAATGGTATATTATTCACTGTTGCTGTAGCTGCTGCAGTAACCATATTAGCAGCTCCTGGGCCAACTGAACTTGAACAAGCTATTATTTTTCTACGATTGTTTTGTTTTGCGAAAGCTGTTGAAACATGAGCCATACCTTGCTCATTTCTTCCTTGATAAACTTTAAGTTCACCTGGATTTTCATATAAAGCTTCTCCCAATCCAACTACAATACCATGTCCAAATATAGTGAATATCCCATCAACAAATTTTTCTTCTTTACCATCAAAAGAAACGTATTGATTATCTAAAAATTTTACTAGCGCTTGGCCTGTAGTCATTCTCATAAACTTCTCATCCTTCCTATTTTTCATCTAATAACCAAACATGAGCTGGATCATCAATTCTATCTGTCCAAGGGTTTCCATCTAAATGTCTTATCATCCAACAATAATACATTCTATATCCTGGAGCAGTAGCTTGTGGATGTGTATATCCACCTTCTATTATTGCATATCCACCATCTTTAACTTTGTAAGCCTCATCACCTATAAAGCAAGCTCCAAAGCCTTGTGGCTTATCAAATTTATAATAATAAACTTCTGGTTGTGGATGTTCATGTGGAATATAGCTTGACCATCTTCCTGGATAAGAAACTATTTCCCCATTAACCATATTTGAATATCGTGCATTACTGTAATCAAAGAATGTTTTTATCTTACGAGCTGCAGTTCCATCCCATTTATCTAAAGATGATTCTTGGATTATTACATCCTCAGGTCTATACAGCTTAGCTAAGAATTCTTTATCATTTTCAGCCTTTTGAATTAATATCTCAGCCTCTTCTAATGCCTCAACTTTAACTTCTACATTCTTGCAAACATGTAGACAGAATCCCTCTTCTTCAAATACATTTTTTCTGCTAGCTTCAACCTCTTTATTTTCCCAAAGGTATTTTATTTTACCTTCCATAAGAAGTACTGCAACTTCCTTTTTAGGTTCTAAAATTACTATTTTATCACCTTTTTTCATTTTTATAACTTCTATATCCATTAGCATACTGCTATGCTTACCATTAATCTCTGTAACGATCTTTTTCCCATCTTCTGAAAAACCTATATTTTCTACCATAGTTATAACCTCCTTAGCTTCTAGCTACCATTTCTCCATACTCTTCTTTTTCTTTCTTTATGAATTCTTTAATAGCTTCTACTGTTGGCATGTCTTCTGAGCAACTGTGGCTTGCAACTAACATTGCTGCTGAGGCACTTCCAAACTCAAGAGCATCCATCATATCCCATCCTTCTAAGATACCATATATAAATGCTGATGCATAAGCATCTCCACCTCCAAATGATTTTAAAAGTTTTACTGGGAAAGGTTTTATTCTATATGCTTTTCCATCTCTAGTATAAGCTGTAGAACCATCTTTACCATGTTTGATTACTACTATCTTATTACCATAATCTAACCATCTTTTAGCAGTTTCTTCATCAGTGCTATCCTTGGCTATTAAGCCTTCCATTAGATCAAATTCTTCTCTTGATCCCATTATGATATCACTTTCTTTTCCTACTATTGAATAGTAAATTGCTATTTCATCTTTGTTTTTCCAATTATATTCTCTGTAATCAACATCAAATATAACAACTGTTCCATTCTTTTTAGCAAGTCTTAAAGCTTTTAATGCAGCCTCTCTTGAAGGACTCATTGCTAAAGCAGTTCCTGAAATAACTATAGCCTTTGTATTTTTAATATAGTCTTCGTCAATATCATCAACGTCTAATTGTAAATCAGCTATACCATTTCTATACATTAAAATACTACTTTCTGTAGGACTTAATATTTCTGTAAATGTTAATCCTAAAGATTCACCATTTTTAGCCTTACTTATTTCAGATACATCTATTCCCTCTTTTTTGAAGTAATTTACTACAAACTCTCCAAATCTATCATCTGAAACTTTTCCTATAAATCCAACCTTTTTTCCTAATCTAGCAAGTCCAACTGCTATATTTGCAGGAGAACCCCCTAAGTATTTATTGAAATTCCTACTTTCTGATAATGGTTTGTGAATATCTGTAGGATTAAAATCTATTGCTACTCTCCCTACTGGGACAATATCAAATTTTCTTTTCTCATCAAATTCTATATATCTCATACTAACCCATCTCCTAAGCCTTATTTACACTTTCAAAAATATCCATATGCTTCTTTACATTCTCGTAAGCTCCCTGAACCTCTGTAGCTTGAAGTGTGAAATAGTCTTTCTTTTCATTATCTACGTATAATTTTCTTACAGACTCTTCAACAGAATTGAAGGTTGCAGTTGCAATGTTTATTTTTCTTATTCCTTTATTTTTACACTCTTTAAAGTCCTCTGGCGTTATTCCTGATCCACCATGTAGAACTAATGGTGTTTCGATGTTTTCTCTCAAATTCTCTAATATATCAAATCTAAGTTTTGGAGTTCCTTTATATACTCCATGAGCATTCCCTATAGCTACTGCTAAAGCATCAACTTTAGTCTCTTGAACAAACCTTTTAGCGTCTTCTACGTTAGTTACTTTCATCTTTATGTCTTCACTACCATCTTCACTTCCACCGACTTGTCCAATTTCAGCTTCTATAGCCGCTCCATATTTATCTGCTAATTCTTTTACCCTCTTAGTTATATTAACGTTTTCATCAAAACTTAAATGAGATCCATCTATCATTACTGATGTAAACCCAATCTTTAAAGCCTTTTCTATATTCTCTAAGGTCAAGCCATGATCAAAATGAACTGCTACTGGCACCTTAGCATTTTTTGCAGCGCTTACCATTAAAGGTCCGATTAATTCTAATGGGGAATTAGCTAATCTAACCTCCGCAATCTGAAGAATCATCGGGGAATGCATTTCTTCAGCTGCTTTTAAAGCACCTTTAACCATTTCCATGTTTGCTATACTGAAACTTCCAACTGCATAATTTTTTTCTCTTGCAGCATCTAAAAGCTCAGTCATCTTTACTAATGCCATAATTTATTACCTCCAAAGATTATTGTAGATTTTTATCACATCATCAACTTCAATAATCTTTCTTGTATTACTTGGGCTTCCGCTTTCCATAGCGTCAGCTGCCATTTTTTCTATATTATCAAAGAACTTAGTTTTATCTACTCCAAACTCTTCTAAAGTTGGTATTTCTAATTTAACCATTAATTTAACCACTTCATCTATAAATGCTTTTGCGGCCTCTTCATTACTCATATTATCATTAGCTATATTTATTTCTTTAGCTAGCTGAGCAAATCTATCATAAGCACCATCTACTACATATGTGAAACAAGCTTCTAAAAGCATTGCATTTGATAATCCGTGTGGTACATGGAATAAAGCTCCTATTGGTCTACTCATTCCATGAACTATTGTAACTGAAGAGTTATTAAATGCTATTCCAGCTTCTAAAGCTGCAATTGACATCTCTTCTCTTGCTTTTAAATCCTTTGGAGTATCAAAAGCTATAGGTAAGTACTTAAATATTCTTTTTACAGCTGAAACTGCAAAACTATCTGAAAGTGGCTGTGCCTTTCTAGATGTATAAGCCTCTATAGCATGAGTTAAAGCATCTAATCCTGTAGCTGCTGTTATCTTAGCAGGTGCTGTCATTGTAAATCTTGGATCTACTATTGCTAAGTTTGGTAATAAGTTAGCTCCTTTTAAAAGCATCTTAACATCATTTTTTGTATCTGTAATTATTGTAAATTGAGTAGCTTCTGAACCTGTTCCAGCTGTAGTTGGTATTACAGCAAAGGGTGGAAGTTCTTTTTCTATTTCTCTCCCCATATAATCAGATATCTTACCTTCATTTGTTATCATAGCTCCAATGGCTTTAGTGGAATCTATTGGACTCCCTCCACCTAAACCAATTAGAAAATCACATTGATTTTCTTTATAAAGCTTAATTCCTTTTTCTATCATAGTATCTGTAGGTTCACTATTTATTTCATTGTATAAAACGTGCTCAATATTCTCACTATCTAATACCTCCGTTAAAACCTTTACATTACCTAGATCAGTCATTACTTTATCAGTAACTATTAAAACCCTCTTACCAAAACTCTTTAAATACGCTTTACTTTCATTTAAAGCATTTTCACCTGAAATAATACGTTTTGGCATAATAAATTGATTCGCCATTTAATCACCTCTCATGAGTTAACGTTTACTATTTGTTTTCTATTTGTTTTCTTTATGTTTTAATAATACCAACTTAACCATAACATGTCAATAACTTTTTCATATATTTACTACAAATATAATCATAATTTATGAAAAATATAACCAAAAGTTACTCATATATTTTCACAATTGCTCTTCCTTTTACTGAAAAATTCGTTTATAATAGAATCACAAAGCCTATGAAAGGAGATGAACACTTGTTGCAGTAGGTATCATTACAATAAATTGCTGTACTAAATCCAGATTAATCACATATAATATTTTGAGTTAATTTTAGTTTATATTGATTATCTTCTTAGTATTTTTTATTTGTTAATCATGAAATTAAAGCAATACCTTTAGTATAAACTCTATATATTATAAATAGATTAAATTTTATACTCACTAATTAACTAAACTTAATATTATTGATAGAATATTACGGGCAACAGGGAAAGATATGCGTTCAAAAAGAATAGACCTAGTAGAAAATTACATTATTAATCACAAAACCGTATCAATTGACAAACTATGTGAAGTGTTTGATGTATCAAAAAATACCATAAGAAGGGATTTAAGTGTTCTAGTTGAAAAAGGAACCATAAAAAAAGTCTATGGTGGAGTGACGGTTAATGAAAATCAAGAGTTAGTATCTTTTGAAGAAAGAAATGTTAAAAATAGCAATTCAAAATTAGCCTTAGGGAAAGCTGCTGCTGAATTTATTGAAGATGGAGATAGCATCTTTTTAGATTCTGGTACAACAACAGTTAATATTATCGATTTCCTAAAAGATAAAAAAGATATAACTATTTTCACTAATAGCGTTACAGCTATATGCAAAGGAATTCACTACAATAACTTAAATATAATTTGTTTATCAGGAATTCTTAACAGAAAAACTCAATCTTTTACAGGCTTACATAGCACAGATATATTAAAAAGTTATAATATAAATAAATGCTTCATGGCTTGTACTGGTATTTCACTAAAAAGAGGTGTTACTAATTCTACTAAAGAAGAATTTAAAATAAAGAAAACCGCAATCTCTAGAAGTGCTGAATGTTTCCTTTTAGCTGATCAATCAAAATTTGATCATGTTTCTTTAATGACTTTCTGTGAAATTAATGATTTAAATTGTGTTATAACAGATGCAAAACCTAGTGATGAATATATTGAATACTTTAATGATAATAATGTAGATTTAAAAATTTGTGAAAAAGTAATTTACTAAATCATAACCACCCGTAAAACGGGTGGTTTGCTCTAGCCCTATAAGGGCATGTTACTGGCTGTGCTACTCGCACT